>JAESGQ010000115.1_pt1 | contig 52533 bp, 40 predicted proteins | sample 9266251 | NCBI WGS metagenome assembly JAESGQ01 (sample SAMN17056778, study PRJNA650883) | algae metagenome | isolation source: Kaiparowitsia implicata GSE-PSE-MK54-09C and co-occurring heterotrophs from... | place: USA: Kaiparowits Plateau, Grand Staircase Escalante National Monument, UT ... | reverse complement strand
TGTCGAACTCACGTTAACCTGAGTTCGGGATAAGCTCGAACCCTTAATGTGCCGTGCGCGACGCGCACGGCACATTAAGGGTTTTGGGGCATCGCGCGTCGCGCGATGCCCCAAAACCCTCTTAACCCGAACTGACGTTACACTAGGCTCATTAAAAATTTGGAAGCACCCCACGTCGTGGGGTGCTTCCAAATTTTGCTGTCTCAAAGTGAGGGTAATGGCACAAGCCGAGCCCACACACACACACACAGAACGCCAGCCATTACACAGAGCCTCGAAGCCTACCTTGAATGGAGATTGCTCCACCGTGACGAGCTATAGGCTAAAGTCTTGGTCAAACTCAGCGCGGGTCATGGGTTGGTTCACGATAATTCCTTCACCACCCAAATACTCTAGCGGCTCCCCATCAATCGTGATCCACACAGGGGCAGAGGCATCGAGCGTCGTTGCGGTATACACCACCTGGCCCAAACGCCCCATCATAGAGGCGCTGCCGCCGCCGAGGGTAAACTCACCCGACAAATCAACATGAACGCCGTCAGGCTTGACTTCTACACTGCCCAAGGCGGTCGTATTGGGAATCGTGGAAGCAACCTCATCCGTGCTGCTAGGCCCTGCCAACAGTTGGCGGAACGCGCCTTCTAACAACATCTCAGGGTCCTCACTTGCCGCTACAGAAATCGCCTCTGTAGACAGCTCAAACCCGGTTCCAGTGTCCTTTAACCAATAGACCTGAACCGAGGTTTCTTGTGGTACTACTGTCGCATCGCTAGGTGTTTGTGGAGCAGCCTCAACGACGGGTTCTTGGATGATCGGCGGAGCCGCAGGCTGGGTTGGGATGACGACTTCTGTCTCGGCAGTAGCGTCTTCAATCCGCTGAGCGGTGATGGTCTGCCATGTCCACCAGGCCGTGGCGCTGCTTGCCACCAACACAACTGCCGATAGCGCCGTAGCAATACTCAGAGGAATGCCAGCCAATTTGCGGACAGATGGGGTGTGAGGCGAATGGGCCTCTACCGGTAAGATCGGTCGATCAACAGGGGAGTTCTCTGGGGAGTGGTGAAGCTCTGAATTATGCATAGTGGCTCCTCTAATGAGCAAAATGAGCAGGTAGAGCAAATGCGAGGAGACCCTGATTCAATTCGTCAGAATTAAACATCTCAGGAATTACGCAGGCTCTGTCAAACCCTTTAGACGAGTTGCTATGAGCGTTTCTAGGGGCGCACAAGCGCCACTTAGATCACGCACATCCCGACTTCCATCCACGGAGTTAACGTCATGCAGCGTCCTGAGAATTTTAGACGATTTTTTGTCAGCGGTGTTGACAAACATGGTTCAACGGCGCAAACCCTGATGAGGAATGGGGAAACTGGACTCGAATCTGCCTATAGCTGTATAGACTGATGGGAGAACGCACAAGTTTCTAGAAGATGCCGCGAAAGCCTTTACCCATACCAGTCAAGTTAATTACAGGCCTAGAGGGTCACAGTCCGGAAAATGTGGCGGGATCAAGGCGAATAAAGGCGGCTAGTTCAAGGTAATCCTCCTCTACGTTCAATTCTAGAAGACGCGCTGTAATTCCAGAGCGTTCTAGGGTTTGTAGATTTAATAAGGGTTCTACCGCTTGGGTCACTAGGGGCACGAGTTCTTGGGGCACTGCCTGCCCATCGACCTGCAGCGCGGGATCAACTAGCTGAAGGTGGCTTCCCTGGTGAATCGCCAGCCCGGACTCAATCGCAGTGGTGATTGCCTGCTGGGCGCGCGGATCTTGCAGGGTGACCTGTAGACGAAGACGCGCATTTGGCAAGAGTTCGATTTGCGGATTGGTTAGTGTATAGCGCTGAGCCCCGCTGGCCCCTGGCAGTTGCAGGCGGATCTGTTGAAGCTGCGATCGCACTTGCTCTGATTGAAGGGTCTGCTGCAGATCGGCTTCGGTTAGCACCAACCGCACCCCGGCTTGTAGGGGCTCGGCCAGCTCCACATTCCCCGACCGAATGCGGCTGGGGTTGAGGGCGATCGCATCTGTTTCCACTTCTAGAACCTCTAACCGCACCCCGTCTATCGGAACCAGTCCTCGCCCTGCCAGGCGCACCCGGTCTACTCGACCTCGCACCACCTGATAGCTGGGCGTGTTGTCGATCCGAACTGTGAGTGAATCGACCGATTGAAACTGGCGGCGAACAGCGCTTTCAACCAGGCGATCAGCCACAATCCCTACGGGAGAAGCTAACCCCAATAGAGCGGACAGCAAAATTGTGAAAAACTCCATCCCAAAATCCCCACGAATGGCTTGGTGTCGTCGTAAGCCCTAGGTCAGACTGTCTTCTATTGCAACACTCTAGCCTGGTAAAGGTTTTACGAGATATGAATGCTACACGAGCGCTGGAGTTAGCCTTTACTCTGGCGTAGCTTGTGATGTGGATTGCGATGTGGATTGCGGCGTGGGTGAGAGCGATCGCACCAAACTCAGGGGCATTGGCTCGCGGCTGAGGTAGTCGGCATAGGCCGCACTCAGGTAAGAACGCGCTGCTTCATCTTCCGCCACATAGACTTGCATCATTGCTAAGGTCAGCGCCCTAGCATAGTCACCGCCCAAGGCTGGGTCAGGGCCTTTTGTGAGCAACAGGATAGGACTAGTGGTAGCCCCCGGCACCGCCAATTGAGGATAAACAGTGGCGTGGTTGCCATTTTCCATAACTGCTAGATAGCGTTCAGGGGTTGTGAGATTGGCAAACGGCTGCACCTGCTCGGGCATCATGGGCGCAAGCACGTCATCGGTGGCCGTAAGCATCAGGGTCGGAATGGTAATGGCGCTTAGCCCATCGGCTCCGAAAATGGAGCTGGCGACGGGGTTCAGCGCCACAGCGGCGCGAATGCGCGGATCGCCCAAGCGATAGTGAGGCTCAGGTAAATCGGCTGCATCACATTGGAGCAATGCCGCAAAGCCCGCAAAGGGGCGATCGCCCGCACAGGTCGCCTGCAGTTGCGCGATATCTAGAGTGGCCCCCGCCGTGGCCAGCGTGGTGTAGCCGCCGTAGGATTGCCCCGCCACCCCCACTCGAGTGAGATCCAGGCGATCGCGCCAGGCCGCATCTGTCGCGACCCGAGACTCCAGCTCATCCAAAATCTGACTGATGTCGCGCGGACGTTCAATAAACTCAGCAGGATTAGAGCGGGCGTAGTGCTGCGCGGCCCCCAACCCCCGTTGATAGCGCTCATCGCTGCCCACATGATCAGGCACGGCTACCGCAAAGCCATGAGACGCCAGATGTTCTGCCAAAAAGTCTAGATCCTGCCGTTTAGAGCCTAGCCCGTGAGAAAGCACCACCAGAGGCGCAGGCAGACTCGTAGTCGGCAGATACAAATCCACCAAAAACTGCCGCAGGGGTTCGCCCAATGGCCCAGGTACTACCCCTACGCGACTCAGGCTCAGGGTTTGCCGCTCAAAGAAAACAGCGCCTGGCTGACGCAAATCGGGCTGTTGGGCAAAGTCGGTAGTGGGTTGGGCCGACTGGTCTAGCTGAGACTGCTGGCGAATTGTGGCGATCGCCCGATCGCGCTCAGCCAAATTGCGGGCAAAGGTTCGCTGCCATTGATTCAACTGCCCCAGATCGATCTGCACTTCTTGCGTTGGGAACTGCTGCAAAATACCGATGAGGCTCACCCCCTCGGGATCTTGGGCCGCCAGAGTCAACGCGGCACGCATTGCCCGCATGCCATTCTGCCCCGACCCCGTTTGAATGCCCTCGCCCAAGTCGGTTAAAAAGGTTTCGCCTAAGTGGGTATAGCTAAACTGGTTGACATAGACCGGGTTAAACGGAACGCTAATCTGCAAGAACGATCGAAACTGATCTAAATCATCTATGAAGCGCCCCAAAAAACGAATCCTAGAATCCGCTACTCCAGTTTCGGCAAAAGTTTCCAACGATTCCACAGGTAGCGTAAACTGAAGCAGCCCCGCAGAAAATCGCACCTCTTCAGCACTCCATCCGGGCCTAGCGCCAGTCAGTGAAATCAGGCATCCGAGCCCTGCTGCCATCATCCAGGTACGGCGCATTCGCTGAGGCAGACCGCCAAGTCGATGAAATGCCATAGGTGTCTAGGGATTGCTATTCTAATTTTGCTTTCCTACTCAACCATTAAATCAAGACCCATCGCAACCGCCCATGCGGTTAATCCAGCAACAGTTTGTCAAGTTGGAACAAGATTAGAAAGAAGATCGAATTGCAAAAGCACGGTTCTAGACGTTTGCCGAACTGGCGCTAACTAAAGCAAACTTACATCTTCCAGTGGAATAAAAATTCGCTGGCTTAATCACTATTCCGCAGAAAGCTCAGTGTCTCATTGGGAGGGTAGGACGCATCGGGGTCAACTGTTGTGGCAGTGGCAGGGTCTGCCTCTAATACGGTATCGAATATGCCAGACGGCATCATGATCGTGATGGGTTCATCCTTCGAAGAAGAATCGAGAACAGGGGATACGGACGCGCGGGTTACCCTCACGTCTTCTTCGGTTAGTTCTGCCAGAATATGCGGCGGAATATTGCAGAGCCGTTGCAGGCGATCGCCCACAAAAAATGTCACCGTGAGGCTACCCAAGCGAATGCGATCGCCATCTTTGAGTCGGGTCATTCGGCGTACCCGCTCCCCATTCACAAAAGAGCCGTTGCTGCTATCAAGATCAATGAGATCAAACCCATCTGACTGAAATCGAATCGCCGCATGGCGACGCGATAGCCGCTGATCAGCAACGGCAATACTGGCCTGGCACCGATCTCGGCCAATGGTCCAGATGTGCTGAGGCTGGGTCAACACCTGAGAGCATCCATCCAGCAGGTTGGTTGTCAGATAAACGCTATTGCCTAGCAACATTCCCTGAATATAAGGCAAGCTGACATTCGCCAACGCTTTCGAGGCAGTCGTTTCCAAGCTGAGGATTTCATCCAACAATTCCCGATTGTGCTCGTATAGTTTGAGGAATGCCTGATAGAGCCCCAATCGCTGTTGAAGCTCTACATCTTGAGGCACAGGAGAGGGAGCTGATGAGACGCTAGAGAAAGGGTTCAGATTCAGCATGGCGGATGTTAAGAAGAAGAGGCAAGCAGTGCAGTTCGACACGCAGCTCAGTCACGAAGAAAAAACCAGGCTTGTATGGCAAATTCCTACGCTGTAGGGGCTTTCAAGGTCTCTGCCGCAAAGGCTTGGCCCTACAGAAATGGCGATACAGGTGTGATAGGATTCGCAAAAAAGATGATCTGCCTCGAATGGCGCAAAACAACCTGTTTGCAACCGCCAACCTTAGTCAGACATAGCTGTTTCACCTCTAGCGTAGAGAATTTAGCCTAGCGTGAGAACCGAAGAATCACGGCATTGAGGCACAGCTTTAAACAACCTGTTGAGCAAACTCAGGGTGAAGTCGTACCAAAGTTAACAAAGCATTCACTTTAGCGAACACGACACCGAACAATGGGCGTTCAGCTATATCAAAATAGTTATTTGTTCGTGCCATAGTTTACGGCGAAAGCATTGCCAGCCAAGGCTTCTACTCTAAACACAGGTTTTCATATACATTAAGTTAAAGTCAACATGAGTTCGATGATGTTGTTTCAGTCCCGTGCTATGGCTAAAACAACATAAGGCCGTTCTACCCGCGTCGCGGGTAGAACGGCCTTATGCATTTGTTGGACGAACCTTATCAAAGTCAAGATTTTGAGCGATCAGAACGAAGGTCATGCCGTTCACAATCTTGACTGGTTTATCGTCTTCATCCCGACTGACATGGCGTGAGATGTAATCTGGTTCCAGAATTGTTGAACCCGCCCTCTATCGCTTGTTCAAGTCTTTAGCGATGGATCGACGCGCTCTTGATCTCGGCGTTAGGCGGAGGTGCGAAACGGAATGAGATCGGGGGTGCTACGGAAAAAGCGCAGCAGTTCGCGATTGACGGTTTGAGGAACTTCTTGCTGAATCCAATGGCCACATTCGGGAATGATGGTGCATTGAAACGGTGCATCAATGAGTTCTTGAATGCGGTGAATTAACCGCTGACTCAAGATGGCATCATCTTCTCCCCAGAGGATCATGGTGGGCATGGTAACTGGCTGGGGCGATCGCCCAACCCACTTCATCAGTGCTTGGGGCGATAGCAACTGGCGGTAATAGCTTAGCGCCGCCGTAAGCACGCCCGGTTTCGCCAGCGCGGCCTGAAAAATTTCTGCATCTTTTGCAGAAAATGCGCCTTTGCGAATCGCCAACCCTTGCAAAACGTTTTGCACAAACGAGCGTAGGTTTTGCTGAATTAACCACTCGGGTAATGCAGGCACCTGAAACGCGAGAAAGTACCAGCAGCGCCGAAGTTGATCCAGGTTTCCGAGCATTTCTTGCGCAAAGCGCTGAGGATGTGGCGCATTTAATACAGCCAGCCGATCCACTTGTTGCGGGAACCGCTGTGCTAGATGCCAGGCGATCGCCCCGCCCCAGTCATGCCCAACGATATGGGCTTTGCTATAGCCCAGGCCCTGAATCAGCCCCCGAATATCGGCACTGAGGGTATCGAGGTCATAGCCACTGGTGGGTTTGTCGGAATCGTTATAGCCGCGCAGGTCGGGTACTACCACCTTAAAATGCCGAGCCAACGCGGGAATTTGATGCCGCCAGGAATACCAAAATTCAGGAAACCCGTGCAACAGCACGATTAAATCGCCATCTCCCTGCGTCACATAATGTAAGCGAATGCGGTTGGTCTCGATGAAGCGATGCTGCCAGCTTACGATTGATGCGGTCATGAATGGTATACCCAAAGAGGAGATGCCTAACCCCAGCAGGACGCAACGGTCACTTAGTTATGTAGGAACGCAAATGAACGTGTGCGCCCACATTAAGCCCTAACAGTCCAACCGTCACAGTTTAAGCCATGTAAACCAGCCCCAAGGGGGTGCCGTTTGTGCCAGGATTTAGCAACAAACGGCATCCCGTTAGGAAGTAGAACAAGCTGTAAAAAAGGCCGGTTGGGCGAGGGTGACAGTGCCGAGGAAAGGAGAAGGTAGTGTTTAACGACACAGTTTATTACATTCATTTTATCGCGAATTCGCATTCCCTTGCCGCCAGTGAATTCCACACAGTTTCGTGAAGAACCTGCGTTTGGGATCGGCTCAAACGCTGAAAGGGGCATATGCAACACGCAGGTCACATTTAGCGTTGGGGGCAGCGTTTGGGACACTGCACGGCGCGCCCCAAACCTGGCCTAACCCGAACTGCCGGTTGAATAGCTTTTCTGTGTTCTACGCCCACACCGTCATCAATAGGCTGTAACTTCCATGACAACATCGCCTCGTATTGTGTCGCTGATTCCCAGTGCAACTGAGATTGTGGATTATTTGGGGCTGGCGGACGCACTGGTCGGGCGATCGCACGAATGCGATTCCCCTATATCTGTGCAGGCTTTGCCTGTGTGCACCGAGCCCAAGTTTGACCCGGTGGGCAGTAGTCGCGACATTCACGACCGTGTGACAATGCTGCTGCAATCCGCACTCAGTGTCTATCGGGTGAAGACCGAGGTATTGGAAGCGCTCTCGCCGACGCATATTCTAACCCAGGCGCAGTGCGAGGTCTGTGCAGTGAATTTGGCTGATGTTGAAGTGGCGATCGCCACCCTGACCACGATGCAACCCCGGGTTATTTCTCTGCAACCCCTCACCCTTCGAGATGTATGGGAGGATGTGGAGCGGGTCGCGGCAGCGCTAGGCGTGACTGCAGACCTCGCCCCGCTGCAGCAGCGGGTCAACGATTGCGCGACAGAGACCCAGGTGATCCCGACGGGCGATCGCCCTACAGTTGTCTGCATTGAGTGGGCCGAACCGCTGATGGCAGCAGGAAACTGGGTACCGGAATTGGTGGAGCTTGCTGGTGGGCGATCGCGCCTTGCCCAGGTCGGCAAGCACTCGCCTTGGCTGACTTGGGAGGCACTGCTGGATGCCGATCCCGACATTCTTGTCATCATGCCCTGCGGCTTTGACCTAGCGCGCACTCGGCAAGATGCGGAGGCGTTGAGTCAACATCCCCAATGGCGCACCTTAACGGCAGTCAAGACGGGGCGCGTTTACCTCACCGATGGCAATCAATACTTTAATCGTCCGGGGCCACGGCTCGTTGATTCACTCGAAATGCTGGCAGAAATCATTCATCCAGCCCAGTTTCAGTTTGATTATGAGGGCAAGGGCTGGTGTCGATTTTCTGGTTGATTCGGTCAGATTCCCTGCAAATTAACGTCTAATATCAATTCCAAAAATTCGGGCTGCAAATGGGGGGCAAGGGGGCAAAGCCCCCTTGTGGGGAACGCAGTTCCCCACCCCCCTCCTCAAACAATCTGTCGTTCTTATTTAGAGAATTGATATAAATTAACGTCTGTCCGACAAATGCCTAAAACCGTGCAGACTGCGACGCGAGCCGTATGGCTTAACGTTGTTTCAGCCCAGCAGCGCGGTGCCCCAAAGCCCTTACTGTACCGAACGCAATGCGCACGCTGTTGGGGGTTGAGCTTATCTCGAACTTAGGTGTTTTAGATGACTTATGGTTGCCTGGATTACATATCGGGCGATCGCCCCTCGGGCACTCTGACTTCAGACTCTAGGACGGGCGCGCTAGGTGCCAGCGCTTCTGTTGCCGGGAGTTCGCGGGCAGGAACTAGCATTGGGCTGTTAGGTTGGTCAAAGAAGTCATAGACCATGCTCGATACCTGGCGCACCAGCTCTTGCCCACGCCCATCGCCAGCGGGTCGCTCGACTAGCACTGTAATGGCATACCGTTTGCCATTGGGCAAATCCACAATGCCAGCATCGCCTACCATGCCGCTGATGGTGCCGGTTTTGTGGGCAATCTGCGCCTCAGGACTGATGCCCGCAGGTAACATGCTGCTGCTCACCGTGCCGCGCATAATATCGAACAGGCGATCGCGCGATCGCAGCGACAGCAAATCGCCCTGATGCACTGCGGCCAGCAGCACCGACAGGTCACGGGCACTGGTGGTGTTGGTGCCTTCTAGATCGGCTAGGGGATTCCGGATGACCGTGCTGGTCATGCCCCAAGCGCGAAACCGCTGGTTTAGATCCTCTGCCCCACCCAGCCGCGTCATGATCATGTTGGTGGCAGTATTGTCGCTAATGGTGATCATCTTGGTCGCGGTTTCCAATGCAGAAAACTGCGTCCCAACCGGCAAGTCCTGAAAGTCTCCCGAACCCACAGCCACCTCAGCTTGCTGCATGGTGAGTTGCTCATCTAGCCGAATTTTGCCTGCATCCACATCCTGTAAGAATGCGACCAGAATCGGGATTTTGATGGTACTGGCAGCGGCCACCGCTGTAGCCCCATTCACGTCTACAAAGTGGCTAGTATCCAGATCGACGAGAAAGATGCCTGCGTTGAGGTCAGGTGCTTGAGACAGCAGCGATTGCAGCGGCGTAGCAGCCGACACCAACGGCTGCCCCAGTTGCACGGCCATCGTGGATGCGGTCAGCCGATTCATGAGGTCTGCGGTGGGGTTGGCCTGTGCTAAATCGGCCGAGACCTCATCCGCAGAACTGGCGGCGGTGGGAGCCAGCCCTTTGGGATTCCAAATCGAAAGGATCGTGCCAGCAATCGCCCCCACACCCACGCCCAAAATCAGCAGCCGCGTCGCATACACCCAGCCTGAGGGCGGCTTCTGGGGACGGCGGCGGGGGCGGCGACGCGGCACAGGAGCCAACTGCACCGCCGGATGCTGAGCCGAACGACTGCGCCCGGGCATTGGCTGAAGCGTCCCCCCTCGGCTGCTGCGGGCGATCGCCCCGGTTCCTGGACGCACAGGACTCAGCCTCGCGCTGTTAGAACGAGGCTGCATGGGCACTAAGTCAATATCTCGGCGCGATCGCCGGGCGCTGCGCTCATCTCGCCGCCGCCCAGGGGGATCAGCCACCAACCGCCGCAGGTTAAAGCGAGAGTCAGCGTCGTGCTGCCCTCGGGCATCTTGCATGCTGCGGTGTGCCAGGGCTGAGCCTTGACCCTCCGGCGGATGGGCATAGCGCAGAGGCCGCTCTCTCTCGGGTCTATCGCCATAGGCGGCATCTCGCCGATAGGCAGGATAGGACTCGGTGGGCGATCGCGCCTCCCAGCGCACTAGGCTACCGGGCGGTTGCTCTCGTCGCAGCGGTGCCACCCGAGAACGCGCGGCAGCAGAGCGACGCCCAGCCCGTCGCTGCGCCCCTCTCGATGGTTTTCGTGATCCAAACATCAATTCGCCCTCCAGCGCCCCCTGCACAATACTTGTCACCCTTGCGTTTTGGGTATGCGGGTCTCTCTGTCAAAGATAATCCGAAATTCCCAAACTTATCGCGAAATTCTGCCAATTCTTCAAGCCTAGTCAGTGGGCGATCGCCCACCGCTTCACATTTCATCACAACAGACACCCAGCCCGATTGCCCGCAGTCATGAACTGAGCTATCTCACGGCAACCCCCAGGAGATTTCTGACAGAGAAAATCCCACATCCATCAGCCGTTCTGTTGTGGGAGCAACCGGCTTGTTCGCTCAAGGCGAGGGCATTCTTTAGGAGAATGCTCCTGACTGCCTTTTAACTACCACTCAATTACCACAAAGCTCTGGCTAACGTCTGTGTCGCACAGGTTTGGAACGATGCTGCCACCCACGGGGGATCACCGAAACAGGCGCACGGCAACGAGATTTCCCTCCTTCCAGGAAATCTCTCGTTTTGCGACCCAGAGTTACGAGCAGCGTTACATGGGTTTACACGCTTCATGGGTCATCCAGATCAGCGCTGAGCTGGGCAGGCGGGTTGTCTGGAGTGGGCCCTGGTGGGGCGGCGTTGACCCGAGGCAGGGCGTCAGGGTGTTGATGGAGTGCCCAGCGGCCTTGGCGAACCATGCCCCGCAGTAGGGCCATCTCCGACTCGGTCGGATAAGCGCGATTGACCAACTGCCGCAGCTTTTCCATGCGGCTGTGGGCAGTGTGGGGCTGCAGGTAGCCCGTGTGCAGCAGCAGATTTTGCAAATCGGCAAAGTATTGCTCAAGCTGCTGGCGCGGGGCGAGGGGCTCGCTCAGTGAGGCCGCAAGCGAAGTAGCACTCAGGGACGGCGGTGCCGCCTCCAGCGCTGCGGGAGGATCACGATGACGCTCATCATCGATTGCCGCCAGACTTAGCTCATAGCAGCAAATGGCAACGGCCTGCGCCAGATTTAGCGAGGCATAGTCGTCACTACTGGGGATGTGCAGCCAGCGCTGCGCCAGGTTGAGTTCGTCGTTGCTCAAGCCAGAATCTTCTCGCCCAAACACAATGGCGGCAGCGCCCCCTGTGGGGGGCACCAGCCAGGGCAGCGCCCGTCGAGGTGGCTCTAAGGGGGTAGAAAGGGCCGTGCGATCGCGCCCCGTCGTCGCCACTACCCGCCGACAATCCTGCAAGGCTTCTGCCAGCGACGGCACCACCTGCGCCGCCTGCAAGAGATCTACTCCCCGCACTGCCATCAGTCGCGCCGCGCCGCCCACTGGGTTGCACTGCGGGTTGACCAGCACCAACTGCTTCAGCCCCAGGTTCTTCATCACCCGCGCAACTGACCCCACATTCAGCGGCCCTGCAGGCTCCACCAACACTACTCGAATGTGACTCAGCCGATCCATCTCACGCCTTCCCAACTGCTATACCTGCTGCCATGCCAGCGTCAATCTGCCTAGCCGGGCGCAAAGTGGCCACGACTGTCGCTTCAGGTTGTGGCTGACCACCTCCGCAACTCGCACAGCAGGTTCTCCCTTCAAGTCAGTCCCTATCCTAGTTGCTCCTATACCCGTTCTAGTACAGGCATAGCAAGTTTTGAATAGGTTAAAACCAAAATTAAGGATTTGCGTCCCTGTCCTCTCCTAGAGTCATTGCGCCAAAACCGCCGCTATGGCGCGCGCTATCACCCGCAGCAGGGCCGCCAGCGCCAGACTAAGAGATTCAACGCTAGGGCAACTAGCCCATTCGTTCTTGATCAGAGGACTCCTAATCTAACTCACTCTCATCTAGCAAATCTTGCAGTGCTTGCTTTTGACTGCGGCGAGAGGTGCGGCGATATTTTTGAGGACTGAGCTTGGGTTCATCGGCCTGCTGTCCATCGCTGCCGCTTTTTCGCTTGGTCGTGGTTTCGGCGTCGGGGCTGCGGTCTAAAACGGTTTGGTGGGCGATCGCCTCGTCTAGAAACAGCAAGTAATCCCCATAGCGCTCCCAGTCGCCCCGCACGGCGCAGTCCGGTTCCTCATGATGCAGGCAGTCATTAAACTGGCAGGAGCCGTGCTGCATGCGCTGGCGAGCTTCTGGGAAGTAGTGCGCTAAGTCACCAGGGGCGCAGGCGAGATCGGGCTGATTGAAGCCTGGGCTATCGGCTAAAAAACCGCCGCTGGGCAGCTCAAACAGCTCCACATGGCGCGTGGTGTGACGGCCATGGCGCAGCTTGCCCGACAAATCCCCCACCCGTAGGTCTAGGGCGGGCAGGAGTCCATTAAGCAGGCTCGATTTGCCCACGCCTGACGGCCCCGATACAAGCGTCATCCGATTGTGGAGCGCTCTATACACTGCCTCCATCCCCTCCTCCTGCTGAACGCTGACCAGCACTGGCTCATAGCCCCAAGCATTCAGGCGATCGCACCAATAGGCCTGGTCTTCAGCAGACAACAAATCTCGTTTGTTGAGGCACAGGGTCACATCTAGGCCAGTGGATTCTGCCTTGACCAAAAACCGGCTGAGTTGCAGCGGCTCAAGGGGCGGGTCTGCCAGCGCAAACACCAGCAGCAGATGATTGATGTTGGCGATCGCCGGACGATCCATCTCGCTCTGACGGGGAAACACATGGGCGATCGCACCCCGATTCCCAGCCCAATCGGGTTCCTCCACCACAACGCGATCGCCCACCATCACCGTTTGCCCAACTTTTTTTAGGCGCGATCGCCGGGTGCACAGCAACGATGGCGCGGCCTCAGCCCCTGGCACAGCACTATCCTGCACAGCACTATCTGTCTCAGCACTATCAAGCTGCACTTGGTAAAAGTTGGCTTGCACCGCCAGCACTATACCTGTCAGCAGGTTCGATTGCAGCTCTGACACCGTCTGGTTGGTTTCAAGCCCCATTCATCCGCCTCATCCTCTCAGCCCTTTAGCAGGATTATGGTTTCCTATCGTGCCTACAGCGCGGATTGATGCATTGAGTGTTGTGAAACCCACGCTGCTTAAAGGTTCTACAACAGCAGCTATGCTAAATAGCTCAACTGTTGCAACAGCCTTAATTTTCCAATCCTAACGTGAGTTCGATAGCGTTTGAGCGTATTCCGAGGTCAGGTTAATCCTAGTCAAGTCTCACAAGAATAGGCTTTGGCAGATAGTGCTAGAGCCTGCTTTGTACCAATTGCTAGGGCGTGTCATCTATTCTGACTAAAAGCCTTATCTCATCAGCGTTGTCACGCCCGACTAACAAACAGGCTAGGGGCTGTAGTCTCTGATTTTTGGGTCAGGCGCAGTCACTTGATGACAGCCCCTAGAGTACCCTCAGCTCAGCTCAGGGCAAAGCGGGTAGATAGCGTATTCCAAATTCACGTAATCTAGGCAGCTTCATCGGCTGATTGCCTCACCCAAAGGGCAAAGTAGCCGTCTTGATCCTCTAGTGCCTCAATTCCATAGCCAGCCATCCGCAAACTGTCGGGAACCTGCTCAATTGGTTCACCCGGGTCAAGCCACACTTCCAAGAGTTGCCCCGATGCCATTGCCTCTAGTTTGAGCTTAGTGCGCACAAAATTAATGGGACAGGGAGTACCCCTCAAATCAAGTTGGGCATCGGGGGCTCCCAATGTGGACGACGACGCACTCATGACTGAAACAGCCCCCCCAAAAAACCGACGCCGCCTTTTCCCGTGCGATCGCCCCGAATCTTGGCCAGCTTCTCCAGCAATTCCCGCTCTTCTGTTGAAACCCGATTGGGAATCTCCACCACAATCGTGATCAAATGATCGCCACGGCTAGTGGGGTTGCCTAGTCGAGGTACACCATAGTTCTCTAACGTCAGCACAGTTCCGGGTTGGGTTCCCGCAGGGATCGTCGTCTCCACAGGCCCATCGACCGTATTCACCTCAAGCTTGCAGCCCAAAATTGCTTGCAAATAGCTGATCCGCAACTGTGACAGAATATTGATGCCATCCCGCTGAAATTCGGCATCATCATTCACGAACAGATACACATACAAGTCGCCTGCAGGCCCATTCCGCAGCCCCGTATCACCCTCAGCTGATACACGCAGCCGAGTGCCGTTGTCAACTCCGGCAGGAATCGTAATTTTTAGCTTTTTCGCTTCCTGCTTCAGCCCTTTTCCGCCACAGGCATCACATTTATCTTCAATTACCTGCCCACTCCCGCCACAGGTGGGGCAAGCAGACACCTGAGTAAAACTCCCAAACGGAGTGCGAGTTGCGCGCCGCACCTGTCCCGAACCTGCACAAGTTTGGCAGGTTTTGGGCCGTGTCCCTGGCTTCGCGCCACTGCCGCTACACGCGGCACAGGTTTCTAGATGGCTAATGCGAATCTCTTTCTCGCCACCAAATACAGCATCTCGAAAATCTAGCTTTAGATCGAGCCGCAGGTCATCTCCCCGAACAGGCCCAGTACGGCGACGAGAAGATTGCGCAGTACCCGAAAACCCGCTAAAGAAGCTTTCAAAAATATCAGCAAAGCCACCAAAATCCCCAAAGTCTTGGTAGCCAGCCCCCATGCCAGCCCCAACGCCCGCTTCACCAAATCGGTCATAGCGGGCTCGCAATTCTGGATCCGATAGAACTTCATAGGCCTGATTAATTTCCTTCAGGCGTTCTTCGGCTCCCTCCTCTTTGTTGACATCAGGGTGATATTTGCGCGCCAGCCGTCGATAGGAGCGTTTGATTTCTTCTTTATCGACGTCACGCGAAACGCCAAGCAGTTCGTAATAATCGCGGGGCATAGAGCGCTGCTCTCGGGAGTAGTGACTTAAACCAGACTCAACTAATCTACCGCTTCATAGTCAGCAGTGACAGTCTCATCATTTTCAAAATTGTAATCGTCTTCAAAGTCACTGTGGGGAGGGAAATCCGAATCTAGGTGCCCATTTTCCCAAATTGCGGTCTCTTCTTCGTTGCGATGCTCAAGCAAGTCGTCTTCAAACTCAGCCTCATCGCCCTGGTTTGCCTGCTGGTAGACGGCAGCACCAATCGCAAAGAGAGCCTGCTGTAGCCCATCAATTTTTTCCTTCATGGCCTCTACGCTAATGGCGCGGTCGGCAATGCTAGCACGCAGGTCGGCAACATACTCTGCCGCTTGCATTTTCTGGCTTTCAGGAATTAGATCCCCGTTGTCTCGCAGGGTGCTTTCATAGTTAGCAAACAACACATCGGCCTGGTTGCGGAGTTCTACCAACTGCTTTCGCCGATCATCGTCCTCCGCGTAGAACTCGGCCTCTTGCCGCATGCGTTCTACTTCAGCATCGCTTAAGCCGCCAGTGTTGGTAATCCGTACACTCTGCTCACGCCCGGTGCCTTTATCGCGGGCCGCCACCTGCATAATTCCGTTGGCATCGATCTCAAACGAGACTTCAATTTGAGGGACGCCCCGCGGCGCTGGCGGAATCCCCGTGAGCTGGAACTTGCCTAAACTTTTGTTGTCTTTGGCCATCGCGCGTTCGCCCTGCAGCACGTGGATTTCTACAGAGGTTTGCCCATCCGTCGCAGTGGAAAAGACCTGAGTCTTACTGGTGGGGATAGTGGTATTTCGCTCGATGATCTTGGTGAACACCTCACCCAGGGTTTCGATGCCCAAAGAGAGCGGCGTCACATCCAGTAGCAGCAAGTCTTTGACTTCGCCACCAAGCACACCAGCTTGAATCGCAGCACCCAGCGCCACCGCTTCATCAGGATTGACGGAGCGGTCGGGCATCTTGCCATCAAAAAACGCTTTGATCGCTTCTTGCACGGCAGGAATGCGCGTGGAGCCGCCCACCAAGATAATGCGATCGATATCAGCCGCTGTCAGATCGCTGTCTTTAAGGGACTGAGCCACGGGTTCCATGGTGCTTTCGACCAAGGGGGTGACTAATTCTTCGAACTTAGCGCGGGTTAGCTCCATCTCTAGGTGTTTTGGGCCTGTTTCATCAGCCGTGATGAACGGCAGGTTGATGGAGGTGGTGAGCATATTAGACAGCTCAATTTTGGCTTTTTCTGCGGCTTCTCGCAGCCGCTGTAGCGCCATTTTATCGCTGGCTAGGTCAATACCTTCGGCTTCTAGAAAGGCTGAAATCAACCATTGGACTAGGGCGTTGTCAAAGTCGTCGCCACCCAAGTGGTTGTTGCCAGAGGTCGCTTTTACTTCGAATACGCCGTCGCCCAACTGCAACACGGAGACATCAAAGGTGCCGCCACCCAAGTCAAACACCAGCACAATTTGCTCTTGGTCTTGCTTATCGAGGCCGTAGGAGAGCGCAGCCGCTGTCGGTTCGTTGATGATCCGCAGCACTTCTAACCCGGCGATGGTGCCAGCATCTTTGGTGGCTTGCCGTTGGGCATCGGTAAAGTAAGCCGGAACGGTGATCACAGCCTGGGTAACGTCTTCGCCCAAGTAGCTTTCTGCATCTTGTTTTAGCTTTTGCAGCACCATTGCCGAAATTTCTTGGGGCGTGTAGGAACGCCCCCGCACTTGGACATCAACGGTGTCATCTTTGCCGCGAGTGCAGTTATAGGGGACGCGCGATCGCTCGTCCGCAGTATCATCCCACCGCCGTCCAATGAAACGCTTGATGCTGAAAATTGTGTTTTCAGCATTGGTCACGGCCTGACGCTTGGCCAACTGACCGACAAGGCGCTCTGCCGCTTTGCCGAAGCCAACAATGCTAGGCGTCGTGCGACCTCCTTCAGCATTGGAGATGACAACGGGTTGGCCACCTTCTAAGACGGCGACGCAGCTGTTGGTTGTTCCTAGGTCAATGCCAATGACTTTTCCCATGTTCAGCGGCTCAATAGTTAAGGTCAAGTAAGTGAGGATGATTCTCCCAAGTTGGAGCCATCTTTAGGGAGTATTCCGCAATTGCTCGGGAATCCCATCAAATTGCATAAAGTTTCTTCGCGCAATCCGTCAAAGCACTGGAGTTACTGAGGATTGCAGCTCGAATTACGCTTCAGGCTCGGCAGAGTTTTGATCGTCTGCAAGATCTAGAGACTCTTCGGGGGCCGATGCGACCTTAACCATCGCGTGACGTAGAACCCGCTCCCCTAGCATATAGCCCCGCACCAGTTCCTCTATCACCGCGCCCTCGGGGAACTCTGCGGACGCCTCACGCATCACTGCTTCGTGCATGGTGGGGTCGAATTCCTTGCCCTCAGAACGCATTTGGGCAACCCCAATACGCTTAAGGCGATCTACCAAATCTTTGTACACACCCTGGTAGCTTTTATGAATGGCGATCGCCTCTTCACTTTGTGGCTTAAGCTGCGATCGCGCCCGTTCAAAATTATCGACGACGGGCAGAATCTCCACAACCGTAGAGCATTTGATCTGAAGTTCTAGATCTTCTTTTTCCTTCTGAGTCCGCTTGCGGAAGTTGTCAAAATCTGCCGCCATTCGCATGAACTGGCTATTGCGATCCTCCAGTTGCGCCTTTAGTGCCGTCAACTGCTGATTCAATTCCTCGACCGCGCCTGCGTTCGCAGGAGCACCTGCCGGGGCTGCATCAGAGGGGCGATCGCCCACCACTTGAGCATCTACCTCAGGGTTTACTCCATCGGCAGCGACATCGGTCTGTGCTGCATCCCCAACCTCTGGGCTAGTTGTTGGTTCGGGTGCATTAGATGCTTGATCCTGAATACCGTCCACCTGTTTGTCCTCGTTGACCATTGTTAACTCAGTCCACTTACTTACTTACACACTCGCCAGCAAACCCTAGCGACAAAACAATTTCACTGTTTTTAGCTCCCAATCCATCGCCCAAAAGGCCAAGATTTAGAGTCCCTAGGTTGTACTTTGATCTTGCACGTAGCCGTAAACCTACAGTGTCCTGCAATTCATGCTTCTGTCAGGCTACCCTGTGTCAGCATCGATTAACCATGGTTCACTCTTAATGCAAGCTCAAAAATTGTTTACGCCAGAACGATTTGAGATTAGTTTGAGATCTTAAACGGGATACCGCTCAATCTGCACAGGATTCCCATTAGAGCGCATTTTTATGACCCTATTCTCCTAGACATTTCAAGATATATTTTATCGAGTCTTGTTTTTTGAGGCTCAGACCCATGCCAAATTTAGACAAGAAACCCAGTATGTAGATACTGAATCCAGTGCTGGGACTGATAATAGTCATCATTACTCAAATTAAAGCTCATCTAGAATAGGTTAGAGGCTTAGGCGCAGAAGCCAATGAGAAAGCGGCTTTAGCAGGTTTCAGGTTCCATCCCAGTGGGCGTTACAGCCGCCTTTACCCATCAACCGCGCTCAACTTAACCTACAAATATCAAGCAAATATCAAGATTGTGTTTATCTGAATCTTCATTTCCGGGAATACTCAGCACAGCTACAAGAGAACTTCTTTATCCGCTATGGCCAACCCCTCCTCTCAGCGACGCGCCTTAGTTGTCCAGCACAACTTTTCGCCCTTCAGCAACAAACTGGTGCAATCCGGATTCGTAAACTCGGAGCAAATGCAGCAGGCTCTCGTAGAAAGCCGCAAAACAGGGCGACCGCTGACCGACATTTTAGAGCTGATGACGGGGCAGCAACTGCCGCCCGATCTACTGCGGCAGTACAAAAAGCAACAGCTCTTTGAGCTGAAGATTCTCTATGGGGTTGAATCGCTCGATCCAGAAATCAACCAGATCTCCACAACTTTTGTAGGGCAGCTGATTGATGTCCTGATCCCTGTTGACTTGTGTCGGCGCTATAAGCTGGTGCCATTGAGTCGCTATGATGATGCCACCCCGCCTTCCGTGCTCATTGCAATGGTCGATCCCGACGATCTAGCAGCACAGGATGATCTCAATCGCATCTTACGGCCTCAGGGATTGGGGCTACAGCGCATGGTGATTACCAACGAAGATTACCAGCGCATCATTTCTCAGTATTTGGATGAGCAAGTCGAGCGCCAGCGCCAAATCGAGCAAGAAGCCAAAGTTAATGTGCAGCAAGATTTGGAGGGTCTAGAGTACCTCAATCTAGAAGATGCACCGGAAGACATTGAAGCAAATCTGGATACGGCTCTCGAAGATGCCGCCGCTGCACCAGTAATTGCGCTGGTCAACAAAATTCTGGTGAAAGCCCTTCAAGATGGAGTCTCTGACATTCACGTAGAGCCGCAGGAAGAATCACTCCGTATTCGATTCCGTCGGGATGGAGTATTGAGTGAAGCATTTCCTCCCTTTCCTAAAAAAATTATTCCCTCCGTCACAGCGCGTTTCAAAATCATTGCCAGTCTGGATATTGCAGAGCGACGCATGCCCCAGGATGGTCGGATTCGCCGGATTTTTGATGGGCACAAGGTGGACTTCCGGGTCAGCACGCTGCCCAGTCGCTATGGCGAGAAGGTCGTGCTGCGGATTTTGAACAACGATGTGACTCAACTTGGACTCAATAAGCTGATTACCGATCCTGAGACGCTGAACATTGTGCAAGAGGCGGTGTCTCGCCCCTATGGATTGATTTTGGTGACGGGGCCTACTGGGTCTGGTAAAACTACAACGCTCTATTCCGCGTTGGCAGAGCGCAACAGCCCGGGCGTTAATATCAGCACGGCAGAAGATCCAATCGAATATTCTTTGCCTGGCATTACTCAGGTGCAGGTGATTCGTGAGAAAGGGATGGATTTTGCCTCGATTCTGCGAGCGTTTTTGCGGCAGGATCCCGATGTGATTCTGGTGGGTGAGACCCGAGACAAGGAAACGGCAAAGACGGCTATTGAGGCCGCCTTGACGGGCCACCTCGTGCTGACCACGCTGCACACGAATGATGCCGCTAGTGCGATCGCCCGACTCGAAGAAATGGGCGTTGAGTCCTTCATGGTGTCAAGTTCGCTAATTGCAGTGCTAGCCCAGCGGCTGATGCGACGCGTGTGTCCCGACTGCCGTGTCGCCTACCAGCCCTCCTCAGAAGAGTTAGCACGCTATGGCCTATCAGCCTCTCGAGAGGTCGGCATCAGCTTTTACAAGGCTACGGCGCTCCATGCAGAAGAAATTCTACAAGCACGTAGCAGTAATAGCATTTGCTCCACTTGCAATGGCGTCGGTTACACAGGGCGCTGTGGGGTTTACGAGGTAATGCGTGTAACCGAACGCTTGCAAACGCTGATTACTGAAGGCGCTCCCACCGAGCGCATTAAAGAAGTGGCGGTAGAAGAAGGGATGAAAACGTTGCTATCCTACAGCCTTGATCTTGTACGCCAAGGTGTCACCACGCTAGAGGAAGTAGAGCGGGTTACGTTTACAGATACGGGGCTAGAAGCAGAGCTTAAAGCCAAGCGCAAGAGCTCACTCACCTGTCGTAACTGCTCCGCAGATCTAAAGCAGGAGTGGCTAGACTGTCCCTATTGCACCACTCCCCGATTCCAAGATTAGATTCAATGCTGCGACCTCTTTTCTGAGAGGCCGTAAGCCTAAGAGGCCGCAGTAGAGGCTTGCCGACCCGTGACTTTTGCCATCGCACCCTGACCTAAACGAGGAACGCTGACATGGAACTAATGATTGAAGATCTGATGGAGCAGTTGATTGAAATGGGAGGCTCCGACCTGCACTTGTCTGCTGGGTTGCCGCCCTACTTTCGGATCAACGGTCGGCTAACTCCTATCGGCGACGAGCCGCTGACAGCAGACCAGTGCCAACGCCTGATCTTCAGCATGTTGAACAACACCCAGCGAAAAAACTTAGAGCAAAACTGGGAGCTGGACTGTTCCTATGGTGTGAAAGGGCTAGCTCGATTCCGAGTCAACGTATACAAAGATCGAGGAACCTACGCCGCCTGTTTGCGAGCGCTTAGCTCTAAAATCCCCAGCTTTGATCAGCTAGGGCTGCCTGATATAGTGCGCGAAATGGCAGAAAAACCCCGGGGGTTGATTCTAGTTACCGGTCCAACGGGGTCTGGGAAGACCACCACCCTAGCCGCCATGATTGACTTGATTAATCGGACTCGTGCTGAGCATATTCTTACCGTTGAAGATCCGATTGAATTTGTTTACGAGCCAATTAAAAGCTTAATCCACCAGCGTCAGTTAGGAGAAGACACAAAAAGCTTTGCGAATGCTCTAAAAGCCTCGCTACGAGAAGATCCCGACATTATTTTGGTGGGAGAGATGCGAGACTTGGAAACCATTCAGCTTGCTATTACTGCTGCAGAAACAGGCCACTTGGTCATGGGGACGTTGCACACTAGCTCCGCCTCCCAAACCGTAGACCGGATTGTAGACGTGTTCTCATCAGATAAGCAGCAGCAGGTGCGGGTTCAGCTGTCTAACTCACTAGTGGCGGTATTTAGCCAGACCTTAGTCACCCGAAAAAATGTTAAGCCCGGCGAGTTTGGTCGGGTGATGGCGCAGGAAATTATGGTTGTGACTCCGGCGATCTCGAACCTGATTCGTGAGGGTAAAACAGCACAGATTTACTCCGCCATTCAGACTGGCGGCAAGCTAGGCATGGTAACGCTAGAGAAAGTGCTGGCGAATCTTTACCAGGCAGGCACTGTATCTTTTGAAGCCGCTATGTCTAAGACTTCTCGGCCCGACGAGTTGCAACGTTTAATCAGCGGAAGTGTTGGAGCCCCTGGAGCTAAAGCATCAATGCCTGCTCGCTAGACTTCGAAGTCGTCTGTTTGTCGTCCTTCACAAAGAAGCCGCTCTGTGTCCACACCCTAGCTCCCCGTCCTATAGGGGAAAAGGGACTTTGAATCCGGCTACCCTTCTCCTTACTTTGGGGAGAAGGTGTTAGGGGATGTAGAGATCTGCTCTTCCCGCAGGGTGAGCTATCTTGCAGAACTGGGATGTACTCGATGAGTAAATGCGAGGTCAAAAGCCGTCTCTACTCATCATTGCGACAACATCTAAGCCGCGCTAACAGAAAAAGAGGAAGGCGGGCTCATTTTTGAACGAACTCATTATGATTGAGTGTTAGTGGTGATCTACGGTTGAAAACTCAAGTTAACTGAGCAATGCTTGGGCAGTGTTTGGTTTACGGCAGTGCAATTGGAAGCAGGGTAAGTAGAGTTAGCATTAGGACAGGAAGCCAAAGGTAAGCGTATGCCGACCTATGTTGTTAAAGCACGGGACTTGAAGGGCAATTCGGTGAGGCGCAAGGTCAGCGCTGACACCCCCGTTGAAGCCCGCACGACTCTGCGGACTGAGGGGCTGTTTGTTCAAGAGTTGAAGGAAGACCGTAGCTTGCTTGACAAGCTGAAGGAGACCGATACTAAAGAAATCGGCAACCTGTTTGTCGGAGTAACCGTTAAAGATAAGGCCATTTTTTCACGGCAGTTTGCTGCACTGGTCAATGCTGGAGTGGCGCTGGTGCGTGGCCTAGGCGTGTTGGCCGACCAGTGCCCTAATCCGAAACTGAAGAAGGCGTTGCAGGCGATTAGCTCGGATGTGCAGCAAGGCACAAACTTGTCGGATGCGATGCGGAAACATCCCCACTGTTTTGATGGGCTGTATACCAGCATGGTCGAGGCAGGCGAGGTGGGAGGCGTGCTAGACGACGTGCTAAATCGACTCTCTAAGCTGCTAGAAGACATTGCCCGTCTGCAAAACCAAATTAAGTCAGCTATGGCTTATCCGGTAACGGTGGGGGCGATCGCTATTCTGGTTTTCTTAGGCATGACCATTTTTTTGCTGCCGATTTTTGCGGGTATTTTTGATGAACTGGATGCGGAACTGCCTGCCTTTACCCAGTTCATGATGAATATCAGCGACTTTCTGCGCACACCTATCTACATGATTGGGTTTGCGATTGTCATTGTGCTCTTTGTGTTTGCGGTGCGCCAGTACTACAAGACCCCAAACGGTCGCTTCAATCTTGATCGATTGATGCTCAAACTGCCCTTGTTTGGTGATTTGGTGCAAAAAAGCTCAACGGCTCGCTTCTGCCGTACCTTTGGGGCGCTCTCTCGCTCTGGGGTACCGATTCTCACATCTCTGGAAATTGTGCGCGACACAGCAGGCAATGCCGTCATTGCCCGAGCCGTGGATGAAGCTCGTCGAGAAGTGCAGTCTGGCGGCATGATTAGCCTCGCACTGCAGCGCGAGCAGGTCTTTCCGGTGATGGCCATCCAGATGATCAGCATTGGAGAAGAAACCGGCGAAATCGACCAGATGCTGATGAAGGTGGCCGATTTCTACGAGGATGAGGTGGAGCAGGCAGTTAAAGCGCTGACCAGCATTATGGAACCGATCATGATTGTGTTTTTGGGTGGCATGGTCGGGGCAATTCTTGTCGCGATGTACCTGCCCATGTTTGCCGTGATGGATAATATTCGCTAACCCTCATTCATCCTCGAAACGCCCTACGACCGGAAGACCCATTCATGAGTCAGGCTTGTAGTTTTTGCAGGATACCGCTTTTACTTTTAGCCTGTTCAACGCTCACTTTCCTTGTCTGGCATTGCAAATTACCGACAGCGGCGAGCAGGCTAAGGGGGATCAGCGATTGGTGATTGAAGGCATTTTGGTAGAACGATGTGTTTAGTCGTATCGCAAGACCCTTGAGCCTCTACGCCCGATGTTGTATTTGTCCGATGTCCCTAATGTTGTTCGCTTTAGAGTTTAGAAGCCGCTGGCCATTTCTGCCGGACTAGAGTCATGAGCATTAAACAAGTCCATTATGAAGAACTGCTAGCGGAGTTTAGCAATCACGCGGGGGCGATCGCCCTACTCAAGCGCTATCGTCCTTATCTGGAGATGGTGCCTAGCATGCGCCGCCCTGACGACAGCGTCATCACCATTCCGCTGCCAGTGGTGCGGGTGCGAAAGTCCGCATCCTATCAGGATGCGGGAGCAACAACGAACTTAATAAAAAACTCTGTCATCACTGAAACGGTTCCCTTTCCGTGCGATGTCGCTATTTTAATGTGCGACCCAGAGTGGAAAATCAAGACCGGGGTTGAGTTGTTTGTCTTCATCCATCGCCCCCATGAAGATTTTTCAGACTTGCTGAGCCGCTGGCGGCGCACGCAGGTCTTGCTGCATCAGGAGTATGAGTGGATTATGCCCCACCGTCATCGCCACATTCTTAACGATGTGGCAGAGCAAACGCGCCCGCTTTTTGTGTTATTTCCTGAGACGCCTCAGCGCATCCAGAAAGGGCTGTCAGGTGCTGACTTACCCTACGTGGTGCAGTTAGTAGACGTAGAGGGAGACGCAGATGCCGAGAGCTCTCTAGATGCCGCGCTCCCCTCACATCCAGACAGTGCTGCCGGAGAGTCGTAACGTTAGCTGTCGACCCCTCATTACCCTGGTTCGCATTCGTTCTAAGCCACACGGTGACCTAAATCTCTTCGGCAATCTCGCTGTTCGGACGCAGATTGCGGGGATCGAGTGCGTCGCGCAGGCCATCTCCCAATAAATTGAAGGACAGCACCGTCAGCACGATCAAAATCGCAGGCGACCACACCAACCAGGGTTGCAGCGTCAGGATAGACGCGTTGGTTGCTAAAGACAGCATATTGCCCCAAGAGGGGTCAGGCTGCTGAATGCCCAACCCAATCAGGCTTAGCACGGCTTCTGCCAGAATAAAGCCGGGAACCGAAAGCGTGGCGGAAATAATGACATAGGAGGCGGTTTGGGGCAGCACATGCCGCAGGATGATGTAGAGCGATCGCCCCCCCATGGCCCGTGCTGCCTGCACATATTCTCGCTCTCGCAGCGACAGCACCTCGCCTCGAATGACGCGGGCAATCCCAGCCCAGCCCACAAACGAGGTGATGAGCACAATCAGCAGAAACCGTTGGGTGCTGGTGAGCTCGGTGGGCAGAACCGCGGCCAAGGCCACAAGCAGATAGATGCTGGGGATCGTCATCAGCACTTCGACTAGACGCATCAGGATTGCATCGGTCATGCCGCCAAAATAGCCCGAAATGCCGCCCACCAAAAGCCCTAGCGGAAACGAGATGAGGATGCCAACGAGCCCAACGCTGAGGCTGATGCGCCCGCCATGCACTAGACGGCTGAACTGATCCCGCGCTTGCTCGTCGGTGCCCAGCAGGTTCCACTGGCCTTCGCCGACGGCTCCAAACAAATGGCGATCGCCCTCAATGCCAGGGAACACCGTGACTTCTTGAAACTGTGGATCGCTGAATGAGGCCCGCGTCGGCAGCGGTAAGCTCAGCCGAAATAGACGATACTGATCCCCCCGTGCAAACAGGCGAATCGGCGATGGCTGGCTGAAATCAACATTGATGGGGCGATCGCCTGTGTCTAAATCAACCGCGCCCTGAGTCGTGGGATACACATGGGGGCCGAGAAATTGGCCTTGGGGCGATCGCCAATAAACTTGCGTCGGCGGCAGCAGTGACCCATCGGGCTGCGAGGCATAGGGGCTATAGGGCGCCACAACATCTGCCAGCAGCACCATGAGGTAAAACACCAACAACAATATGGCCCCAAACTTAGCCGGCCCATTCCGTTTCAGCTTTTGCCACCAGTCCATTGCTTACCTGCCTCTGTTAAAAAATGGTGCGTTAACGTGAACGCGTATTGAAGGGTATTGTCCGTCAGGCCCATACTCAGGAGCATTACCCAGAGCAGGATTAGCGTGAGGGCTCATTTTCTGAGGTCGCCACCGACGAGCCTGCCATCTTGCTTAACAGCCAGTTCGCCATGGTGGCACGGCGCGTTAGCCGGGGCACCAGTTCCCCTACTTTATAGCCTGCAAACCCCAAGGATTGTTTCAAAAGCTGCTTGTGTTCCGAGGGGATAGCGCGCGTGAGCTTGACTGTAGCGGGGCGGCTCTCGATAAAGTTAGGCGGTTCAGGATAGGTGTCACGCCAGTCTGCCGGTACGGCAGCTGCATCCCACTGCTCTGTTTGGGGGTCGTAACGATAGCCAAGACTCTGCCATACCAAATGGTTAACGATATCGTCCGTCACTTCATCCCTAAGAATGGCCCAAATGGTGTCGTGGTTCAGCGGGGGGAGCTCAGCCATAGCCGTCATTTATCCGATTGTTCGTCATGCTCTAGCGGAGGGAGCAAGCGTGCTACTCTGTTATACCGTGAATTTAACCAGTGAATTTAATCAGTGAATTGTGCTGTCTCAACTCTGACACGGTCGTGTGATTCAGGCGGGCGCACCCGGCGAGAGCGGTCGTTAATACGTTACAGCCTTGATCGCACCTGTCGAGGGCATTCAACCAAAAAGTATCGTGAAGCTCTCTCATCGCAATCGTTTCGCAGCCTCAGGGTCACAATAAGGATCAAACCCAGGCGATCGCCATCAATCAGCGCTTTAAGCGCCGGAATCGGCTTCGCTGCGACTCTAGGGTCATTGATTCGTCAGCACGATGCTTACTCCCTTTTGGGTTGGAGCCCTCTACGGTTCGATATGATGGCAGTTTACAGGTCACTTCTAACGAAGTGGGAACAGCATGGCAAAAGGGGATGAACAACCTGCCCAGTGGCAGCAAGGCGCGGTGATGGAGCTGGCGATCGCCAGTTTTAACCACAATGGCGATGGGGTGGGGCGCTGGCAAGACCGAGTCGTGTTTGTGCCCGGTGCGGTGGTGGGCGATCGCCTGCGCGTGCGATTGATGCGGGTCAAGCCTAGCTATGCCCACGCCCGCCTGTTAGACATTGTGCAGCCATCGCCTCATCGAATTCGCCCACGCTGCATTGTGGCGGACAAATGTGGGGGCTGTCAGTGGCAGCAGGTGAGCTACCAAACTCAGCTCAATGCAAAGAATGAGCAACTTCAACAGGATTTGGTGCGGATTGGCGGCTGGAACGTGCCGCCGGTTGATCCCATGCTGGGAGCCGTCAATCCCCTAGGCTATCGAAACAAAGCCACCTACCCCCTAGGGCGATCGCCCCAGGGACAAGTGCAGGCAGGCTATTTTCAGCAGGGCAGCCACCATCTCATCAACCTGAATCAGTGCCCCATTCAAGACGAGCGGCTGAATCCTCTACTGGCCGACATCAAGCAAGACATTCAGCAGCGGGGCTGGAGCATTTATAACGAGCAGCGGCATCGGGGCAAGCTGCGGCATCTGGGCCTGCGCATTGGGCGGCGCACGGGGGAACTGCTGATTACGCTGGTTTCTACCAGTGAGGGGCTACCAGAACTAGAAGACCAAGTGGCGGAATGGATGAGTCGCTACCCCAACCTGGTAGGCGTGGTGCTCAATCTCAATCCGGCGCGCACAAACGCGATTTTTGGCGATGAATCGCGGGCGATCGCCGGACGCGATTACTTAGAAGAGCTCTTCGCCGGACTCACCTTCCGCATCCATTCCACCACCTTTTTCCAAGTCAATACTGAACAGGCCGAAGCCCTACTCGGAGTGATGCAAGAGGCGCTGCGGCTCACCCCAGACCAAATCTTGCTGGATGCCTATAGCGGCATCGGCACGCTCACGTTGCCCTTGGCCCGCCAAGTGAAGCGGGCGATCGCCCTCGAAGTGCAGCCCCAGGCAACGGCCCAAGCGCAGATCAACGCGGAGATCAACGGCATTCACAATGTGGACTTCCACACGGGTGCAGTCGAAACATTGCTGCCCGCCCTCGCCCAGCAATCTGACTTTGAACCGCCGGATGTCGTGCTGCTTGACCCCCCCCGCAAAGGCTGCGATCCCGCTGTGCTCGAAGCGCTGCTGCAGCTCAACCCCGCCCGCATTGCCTATATGAGCTGCAATTCTTCTACCCTAGCGCGGGATCTAAAGCTGCTGTGCGCGGCAGGCACCTATCGGCTCGTGCGAGTGCAGCCAGCGGATTTCTTTCCTCAAACGACTCATGTAGAAAGCGTGGCCTTGCTCAGCCGGGTAGAGGGTGAGCAAGACGGCGCATAGGCGGCAAGAGGCAAGAAAGGGTTCAGTCATCATTTTGCGCGATAGTGCGACCAAGATGGGTGGATGAGTGGATGAGTGGATGAGTGGATGAGTGGATGAGTGGATGGGTGGATGGGTGGATGAATTGCGGCTGTTGAGAGGCGCAGTGTAAACGGGCGATCGCCCCTCATCAAATCCAGTGCGTGAAGCGCTGGCTTGAACTTCCTTTTTGTCAAACTCCTGCACGGCAGGGGTTTGACGAAGCAGCTATTCTAACGTCAGTTCGGGTTAAGAGGGTTTTGGGGCATCGCGCGACGCGCGATGCCCCAAAACCCTTAATGTGCTGTGCGCGTCGCGCACAGCACATTAAGGGTTTGAGCTTATCCCGGACTCAGGTTATTCTAAATCCTAATTGCCCCCACTGGTGCAAGACCTCTCAACTCGCCAGTGCCCTGAGAATGTCGAGAGATTGTCGAGTTTTTCGATCGCCCTACATCCGTAGGCGAAATAGCAAAAACTGCGTACTCTGCTCGGGCCGAAAGTTGTCGTCGCTCACCAGCAACAGGCTTTGACTTCCATCTGGCAAACGGGCACCCAGGGTCATGCCTTCCAGATTGTCGAGACGAATGCCCTGATCCACCAAGTCAGACAGCGCAAACGCCAACTGCTTACGCACAGGCTGAATCGTGCTGATATCGCCAATCAGCCGGGGAATGCCAGAAATATCAGTCGCGTCGGCAATCACAAACTGAAAAAGCGTGGCACTAAAGCCAAATAGCCCATAGGCACGCTCCAGACTAAGAAAATGCCCCGCCTGATCCAAGACCAAAATCTCCGTTAAGCCATTGCCGATGGCGAGATCGGGTGCAGGGTCGAGATCATAGCGATGCTCAGCCAACAGGGTCGAGCGATCGTCTGCCACGAGGTAATGCAGCAGCCGCAGGGGCACCGGCACCTCGCCGTCTGCATTTGCGGCTGGTAAATCTTGCTGGAGCGGGGCTTCTATCGCTGCAAACACTCGAAACGGTTCTACATAGCCATCTCCTGAACCATTGCCCACAGTTGAGCCGCTCGAAAGCAACGTTAGAGACTCAAACCCGAGGTTGTCTCCTACGCCAGAAGACCGCTCATCAATGGTCTGGGGCACCAAGCGCTGGGGAATGGGCAATCGGCGCTGGTGCTGCCCTGTCGCCCGATCAAATTCATCAATTGCAGGCGGAATAGACTGGCTGGCGCTGCCTTCGGTCGCAATGTAGAGTGTTTGGCGCGGTGTGATCGCAATGCCTTCGGGATCAAGGCTGTCGGTGGTGTATTCCTGAATGGCCTCACTGGTGAGGCGCGTCACACTCTCGATGACCACGTTGGCAATGCTGGGAGTGGTGTCTTCAGATGCGAGGTCAATTCTTAGCGTATAGAAGCGAGCTGCTGCGCGGGAACTGTCGTCTGACAGGGCGTAGTAGCGATCGCGCGCCCGGTCATAGGCGATCGCCGATAAGCCTCCCACAGGGATACCGTCTACCGTCTGGGGCGGCAGCGTATACTCGCCCAAAAACTCTAGGCTCATCGGCGCAAATAGCCGATCTTCGGCACTTACGGGTGTGCAGCTAGATAGGGAGAGCAAGCTAATCAGGGCGATCGCCACCCACAACACAGGACGAAGCATCAGCAGAGCCAAGCAGAGGACTCTTTAATAGTAAAGGGTGGGTGAAGGAGCCGTTTGCAAAGGGGAGTTCGTGACAGCAGCAACGCAGCATCCGTAAGGGTTCATCCGTGAGGGTTCAGTCAGCGCCCTATTTAAAGTTCAATCGAAATTAAAATCCAATCAAAAGCCAACTGCTTGCCTTGATCCTGCGCCTCTATCCATCCATCGTCCACAGGCGGAAGTCGAGCAGGCTGCTGTCTTGCTGGGCAGCGGCCTTGGCTAAGTCTTCGCGCCAGAGGAGTTCGAGCCGAGAGGCGGGCATGGTGAGGTAGAGCACATCGCCAGCTACCAGTTCTTTGTCTAGCAGTTCCCAACCGTGGACGGCACGGTATTTTGTTTCGAGATACAGCGGCGCAAAGTCAGTATCCATCGCCGCATCTTTAACCGTTTTGCCAAAGAAGGGATGCCCGGAGGTGATCAAGGTGGCGATCGCCACCCACAAGCTGGTTCCCGCCATGCCGTTGCCCAAAATGCGTCCGCCCAACGCAGCAGCGGCAAAGGATGGCGCGGCCAACTCTGCGGGGCTGAGCACCGCCTCAAAATCAAAGACTCGCTGCGCCAAGGGCGCAAACTGAGGATCTTGATTGCGGACAACGACGGGCAGCTTGGGCACGAGGCCTTTTGCAGTGAGCGCAATTTCTAGATTAATCACATCGTTGCTGGTGATGGCAAGCAACCCCTTGGCCTCTCGGATGTGCGCCTCTTGCAGCGTCGATGGCAGGCTGGCATCGCCATGGATGATGGACACTTTGAGCGATCGCAGCGCATTCAAAAAGCGGTTGTTGGGATCTTGCTCAATCACCACCACATCGCAGCCGCTGTGGTGCAACTGCCGCACCGTTTGAATACCCACCCCACCCAACCCACAGACAATGTAATGATTGCGGCGGGGCGGCGGCACCACCTGCCACAACTGCTTCAGCCGCGTACCCAGCACCAGATCATTCAATAATGCATAGCAAATGCCAATGATGCCGGTGCCCAACAGCATCATGACCACCGTAAACACCTTAATTGAGTCGGGCGAATCTTCAACCACTTGTTCATTGCCGCCAGCCCCGGTGATCATGCCCACTGCAAAGTACAGCGCATCCACAAAGGTATGGCGAAAATCAACGCTGGTATAGATAAATGTAGTCCCCCCGATCAGCACCATCAGCAATATTAAGACGCTGAACGTTGAGCCAATAGACTGCCATATTTGTTTCAGCCAAATTGAAACCCGCGACAATCGCTCTCGCGACGACCGGCGATCGCTCCTTACCAGAGGAATCGTAGCCAGAATGAGGCGATCGCCCTGCTGCAATACCTGCTGATGCAGAACCGCAGAGATCAGATCAGTGCTGCTATCGGCTGGCAGGTAGTAGATTAACATGCGGTTGCGATCTTCCCAAAGGCTATTGAGCGGGCGGCCCAGCCAAGGATGGTCAGCATCGATCACTTCTTCGCGAATCGGCCAGGTTTGGTCAAAGAGCTTGAGCTGCCCAATGGCCCGATTGCCCAATGCGGTGAACGCAAACACCGAGGCTGCTAGTTCAGCCACGCTAAAGCTGACATGGTTGGGCAGTGTATTGTCGAGGCGATCGCCCAAGCTGGTATTAAACAGTCGATTAATAATCCGCACATCGGGGTTGAGCACCCGCGCCTGGGTCAGCACCGCCAAATTCAGCGCATCATCGCTGCTCGCAAGCACCAGAGTATCAGCCTCTCTGATCCCCGCTTTGATCAAGGTTGAGGCCTGGCGCAAATCCCCAATGATCACGTCCTCTTCTAGCTGAGGCAAGGGGCGATCGTTAATGCCTACGACCACCGCCCCCTGCTGCTTCAGCAGGCAAAACACCTTATGCCCTGCACGCCCTAACCCACAGACAATAATTCGGGGCTTTTTAGCCATGAGTCTCACCCGTGTTGCGGCGTTTACATCTGTTTACACTCTCATTGTTTGGGAGTTTAAAGTTCCCGATTGTAGCTGAGTTAACGAGGTTACAAAACGTTAGAGGAAAATAAGCCTCTTGGATAGAACCCGTCTTGAGTCCCTATTGCTAGGCCGCTGAACTTGCGCCATCTGGTATTAGCTCAAGAACTGGCGTGAGACAGTTGAATTAGCGTAGGACAGTTGGGCTGCATGTCTATCGCTAAGCCAGACCAACGGCTATGTCTCCTATGGTGGAAGGGACGAGACCGTGCTGGGCGATGGATTGTGAGTGTAATTAGTAAACCAAGTCAACCTAGACAGACCTACCACCTGCAGCAGCGCCGCCTGCAGTTTTTGCTGCTGCTAATTGCAGGATGCTTGACCACCATGACTGGCGGCATCGTTGCACCTGTGTTTCCAGAAATGGTGCAAGAGTTGCAGCTTGATGAACGCTGGGCCGGAATGCTGCTCAGCACCCATGCCTTAACGAGTGCTGTGGCGACGCCGCTATTTGGTCTGCTGGCCGATCGCATTGGCAAGCTAAAGGTTTTGCTGCCGTGCTTAGTGCTCTACGCAGTATTTGGCGTGTCAACAACGCTCTTCACAGACTTTCCGGCGCTGCTGGCATCGCGGGGGCTGTTGGGGATTGTGAGTGGGGGCGTGGCGGCCGCCACTATTGGCTTTTTAGGCAGTATGTATGAAGGAGAGGCGCGATCGCGCATTCTGGGATTTGCCACTAGCGCGATGACCACTGCAGCTATTATGTTCCCGCTGGTGGGTGGATGGGTGGGAAACGAGAACTGGCGCTTTTCCTATTACTTGTATGCGGCATCATTGCCGGTGGCGGTGGTCTGCCTGGTGGCGTTTCGAAACTCGCGGCGCTCGGCTTCAACGCTGATTGAAACAGGTGCAAAGGGCGAACTAGGGCAGGTGCTGCGGCAGCGAGATGTCATTTGTTCCTATGTCTTAATCGCGGCGGCAGCCACCGTCGTGTATGCCATTGTGATTTACACACCGCTCTATTTAAAGGAAGTGCTGGGTGCAGACCCAGAGCTAAATGGTATGGTGCTAGCGATTCGGGCTGTGGGTGCTGCCATTACCTCAGCGCTGGCGGCTAGTTGGCTAGCTAAACACTTAGGGGTAAAGCGAGCGATCGCCCTAGGGTTTGCGCTGATGGCGGCCACCGTGTTTAGCATCCCGTTTTTAACGCAGCTGGTTTGGATTGTCCCTGCTGCTGTGGTATTTGGCATTGGGTTTGGCATCATTACCCCCAACATCTACAGTCAGCTTGCGGAAGTGTCGCCCAGCCATCTGCGCGCGTCCGTGCTGGGGTTGGGCACGGGGTTCAATTCCCTGGGGCAGTTTGCCAGTCCGTTGCTGTTAGGCCCGCTGTGGAAATATGCGGGACTCACGGTCGTGTTTGGGGCGGCAACGGCGATCGCCCTAGCGGCCATGGCCATCAGCTTGACCCAGTTTCGCACGAGCAAACGGTAGCCATCGGTGCAGCTTCGGCGTATCCGTGCAAGCGTAAGTCATACGGATTGGGCTCAGCGCAGACCCATCATCAACAATGCTGTTGTGCACGGTCAATCCAACAGTGAACCCTCCGGGATAGGGCATCGCACGTGGTGCGATGCCCTATCCCTATCTGTATAATGTCAGTTCAGCAAAGCCCTAGACCGTGCTGCCCGCGATGGAAGCAGCACGGTCTAGGGCTTTTTAGACTCGTTTTAGACTTACAGTGCAGATCTGGATTAACGCTATGGATTTCACATTAATTCAGCCGGTTATGGACAGGCTAGGGTAGGTGGCACGCACGGCTCTAGCTGCACCTCTTGTAGCACCTCTAGCCCAGCAAGAAACTGGCGATCTTCGCTGATATGCGGCTGCTTCAACTGCACCTCGGTCATTCCCTGATTGACGAGACGCTGCTGCAGTGCGGCAAAGCTGCCCGAGGCCAAGATCCGCAGGCGAGGCGGCGGCACCGCATCCTGCCGTTTGTAATGGTAAGACGCATTCACGTCTGAGAGAATCGCGTCAAACCGTGCCAAGAAGCGCTGAGGATTTTGGAGTGTGCGATCGCCCAACAGTTCAATATTTAACACGTAGGGCGGCGGCACCTCTCGCTCAGCCAGGGTGATGCAGTAATTCACCAAGTGCAGGTCAAACTCGCGCTGAAGCTGCTGCATCACCTGAGTGGTATGGTACTCTGTTGTTTTTTCTGTCGTAGAAGACAGCAGCCCGCCCCGGCGATGGCAAAAGGTGATAATCGGGGCTTGATTATAGAAGCCCAGCACTTCCACCACATCCCCATTGTCATAGCGGTAAAGGCCGTTATAGTTAGTAACTAAAATGCGGTAGCGATCGCCCACAGTTACTTCAGTAGGCAGCAAGGTTTGGGTCTGAGCTGCCGACCCTGCTGCCTGTGGCACAAACTCAAAAAAACCGCTGTCGAGCGCCAGCACTGCACCATCCTGATCGAGGGTATGGTAAACCCCAAAGGTGGCCTCGGCAGAGGCATAGACCCCGCCGAACACGGAAACATCTCCAAAATAGTCAGGAAACTGCTCAAAGTAAAAGCTAGACGTGCCTCCCCGTGCCGTGATGATGAAGGACAACGCTGGCCAAGCCAGTTTAGGCGTGAGCCGCCCCGCAGACGCAAGCCGCAAGCGCAACTCGCGGGCCCGCACCGGATCAGCCACCAGCTGGCGATCCAGTCTGCGCCGCAGCATCGGATCAAGCGGGAGCCAGTCGGCGATCGCCCCCCGTTCTAGATCATCCAGCAAAGACTCAGCATAGGTTTCAAGCTGCTGTCCCAACTTGATCGCAAAAATCGGAAAGTTAGCCCCGATCACCCGCAAGTTTGGATCGCGCAAAGCATGGAGCAGCGCCACATACTGCCGCGCCCCGCTATCGGGAATCTGCAAGACATCAAAGGGGTGGGCAAACACCTGTCGATACAGCAGATTGCCCATCCGCAAATCGCCCGCACTGACGGGGCCAAAGGGAATGCCCCCAGCCGTATGCCCAAAGGTGCGTGCCGAGCCAGTGGGTAGCAACTTGCCCAAGGGCAGCCCCCGCTGCTGAGCCGCCGCAATGCCAAACCCCATCGCGGCCATGTTGGCCTTGGCCACCAATCGGCGCGACTGCTTCGTCACAGGAATCAGCTTTTGCTTACCTGTCGAGCCGCTCGTCATGTTGATGTAAGTCACTGGGTCTGGCGTCACCACGCCGAGGTCACCCGCAGCAACCCGTTCAAAGTAAGGCTGATACGTATCGTAGGGCGCCACAGGAACGCAATCGCGGAACTGATCTACGGAGCGGATTGTGTCACTTCCCAAGGCTTGCGCTAGCTGGGTAGAACGCTGGTGGTGCAGCAGCGTTTGCAAGAATGCGGTTTGGGACTGATCCACGTGGTGGGTCTTTTGGACGAAGCGGCGTTTGGCCTGCTGCGTCACCATCGAAATCAACGCAATGGTTGGGTTTATCATTCACCTGGCAATCTACTAAACATGTATCCGATCAACATCGTGGGCTTAAATCGTGGGCTTAATGCGATGGCTTTTGATGGGGTGCGATATAAATCCCAAAAGTTCTAAGATCTCAGGCCACTTCTCTACTAAATCATCTAGATCATCCCTGCACTGGGATAGCCGCCATTCGCCATTGCGAGATGACCGCTGATTAATGCGGGATTGTTTTTAGTGAAAAAACCTCAGGGGTGCCTTGTTAAGAATTACTATTGTTTCTGATTTAGCAGCCTAGAGTGGCGAATCTCGTGCCAGTTGGGCGATCGCCACACTTAGCCTGCATAACAACCGCAGCCTCATCCGGCGTAAGACGCCAGAATTCTGTGATTAAGGACACTGCCAACCTTCTCTGCCCCTGTTTGCTAAAATCATTGGGCGATCGCCTGAAACAACAGCATCATCAGCCCCAGTGCCGTCACAATCAGACCAATGCCAATCAGGTTAAGCCGCCGGGGCGATCGCCGAAAGGCAGGTCGCAGCCAAAACCTCAACAACCGCACCACCAGCGGCATCACGAGCCAGGTCAGCAGCGTCGATGAAATGAGAATGCTGACCAGCAGAGACGCGGAGGTGGGCCAGGCTTGAAACAGCCCCAGCCGTTCAAATAGTAGCGATTGCAGGGCGATCGTGGGATATAGCCCCAGCACCACCGAAAGCACTTGCTTCCACGGCGGCAACCCCAAGCTGCGATGACTGCCCGAGACCGGCGAAAACCACCCCTCAAGCCCAGTCGTAAAGGATTTGAACTTGTGGTGCTCAAATAAGTGCTGCCCTTGCTGCAACAGGCGATCGCACTCTCCTGACTCAATCCAGTCATTTAAATGATTGGGCGTATCAAAGTGAACGATGGTATACCATTTGTCGACCCCGTCAGCACACCGCAACGGGTCGCAGCGGTCAATTCGCAAAAACCCATCGTGGCCGCTGGTCGCCTGAGTCAGCTCCTCATGCCATTCACAAAACGCTACCTGCAGACTCACGGGCACAATAAACTCCAGCACCGCGCTGGAATAGAATAGCTGATCATCCAGAGACAGCACTTGCATAGGTGAGAGGATCTGCACGACAGCAGAGATAGAAAGATCGCCCTCATTATCCCCCAAGAGGATACTGCTGCCGGTTCAGTAAGAGCGGCTCAGGCCAACCGATTAAGCCAACCTGAGTTCGGAATAAGCTCAAACCCCCTTAACCCGAACTGACGTTAAGCCAGGGCTGCACCCCTTCCCAAAACCCATCGACTTCAGATGCGGTGGTAATCGCGGCAGGCTGATGCTGCAACTGCTCTAGGTAATGGCGCACATTCGCCACCCCAACCGAATGGGGAAACAGCGTCGGGTTAAACAGGCTTTCGTCGTTGGGGCTATCTCCCACTGTCAAAACCTGATCCCCAGTGATGTCGGGATAGTAGCGCTGAAGAACTTGGCCTAGGGCGATCGCCTTGTCTTGCTCGGGCAATTTGATATGGCATTGCACCGTGCTATAGGTAAACCCCAGCCCAGCTTGGCGGCAGCGATCGCTCATCCATTGCAACGCCGCTCTGTCTAGCCCAGCCACGTCAAACGTCCAATCTGTGAGCCGAGAGCGGTTATCGCTCGATTCTTCTAGATGGGGAAAGTGCTGCTGTAATTGGATAAACGCTGCGGCCAACTGCTGACGATGCGCCGCAATGGCCGACACAGGCACTAATAATTCTTGAGTAGCGGCATCAGCACTATAAAACACGCCACCGTTCTCTGCGATCGCCCCTGCAACAGGAAGATAATGGGCGATCGCCTCTACCCACCCTGCAGATCGGCCCGTCACAATCAAGACGGGTATCGGCGCAGCAGCAAGTAGCTCTAACGCACGCAGCAATGTGGTGGAAAACTTGCCCTGGCGGGTCAGGGTGCCATCCATGTCGGTGGCGATCAGGCGGATATCGGGCATGGGGCTTGCCGTTGGGTGCTACACAGAGTTGCTACATAAAAGTATAAGAAAGCCTTCTCACGCACAACCCTAGATCAGTTCCAGATCAATTCCAGACCACCCAAGGCGAGAGGACAGATTGGGCTTCTATGAGGCGACCAACACCGAGGAAATCACCATTGGCGTGGTTGACACAATAGGGGCGATCGCTCTGCGGCTCATCATTTGAAGAATCAGCGCGGGGGGGATCAACGTCCCGAGAGCCCGTCGTGAGGGAAGTCGTGTCTTGAATCTCTACCAAGGGAAGGCGCTGCCCCTGACACCAGCGCTGAGCCAACTGGGGCGACAACGTTAGAGCCGCGAGGTGTGCCAGCACTGCTTGCGGCTGAATCAGACGGAGCGCATCATCCTGAGTTAGCGTCTCTAGCGCCTCTAGCGTGTGGCTATGGGCCAGGGCAAACCCGCTGCTGACAGTGCGTTCAAGCGCAGCAAGGGTAGCTCCGGTGCCCAGCACATCCCCCAAATCGCGGGCAATGGCGCGGATATAGGTGCCTGATCCACAGGCGATCGCCAAATCCATTTCTGGAAAGTCTCCTGACCGCCAGCCTTGCACCTCAATCTGATGAATCGTAACCGTACGGATTGGCACATCCACCACTAGCCCCGCCCGTGCCAGTTCATACAGCCGCTTGCCGCCAACCTGAATGGCGCTGTAGCGGGGCGGCACCTGCTGAATCATGCCCACAAACTGAGGCAGCGCTGATTCCACGGCCTCTAGCGATAAAGCCAGTGCAGGCTGCTGCCGCAGCACCTCACCGTCCAAATCATCCGTATCAGTTTGCACACCAAACCGCACCACCGCATGATAAGCCTTATCGGTCGGCAAAAATTGTAATAGCCGAGTTGCACGTCCCACCGCAATAGGCAGCACGCCCGTCGCCGCTGGGTCAAGGGTGCCCGCATGCCCCACCCGCTTAATCCGCAGCAGCCGACGCAGCCGTGCCACACAGTCGTGGGAGGTTAACCCCAAGGGCTTATTCAAATTCAGAAATCCATCCACACTGTTACCGTCGATTCGCCCACGTCATCCTACCGGAAAGGGGTGCCACAGTAGGCTATGGATAGACCACAGGTTTGAAGCACAGGCGTTTCCTGGTCACGGGTTGAACTCTCAGCCCCAAACCAGCCCTGCATTGAAATTCACGTCGTCTCAGACGGTTCAGGGTTACATAGCGCTGAGCTCAGATCTAGTGCCCCACAACCATAACCAGAACATCGCGATCAAAATTCACGAGGCGTAGGGGTTGTATTTGACGAGGATGCTCGGTAAGGCAACGCCTCTTGCAGCGCAATCACCATCCGCTCTACCAGAGGCACACTGCCAAACAGGCTCAACGTGCCTGCCATCGACGCAGCGCAAATCGCCCCAATCACCAATCGCTCTTTCACAACAGGACTCACGATTCGACGCACGCTGATACGCTCCAATACTGCTTAAGTGCGTCAACGTTAGCATTTTTAATTAAGTTTTGTATGTACATCTCCCGAGGGAATGTGAGGGCGACTCTGTTTAGAAGGTCGAATGAGGTGGGGTTTACCCTGCACCCTTACTGCTAAGGGACTCGCAAAAAAAATAAGGTAACCCAACAGCATTACTCTGCTAGAGGGTCGTCGAAGGCGCACTCGACCTGGACGCGCACATTGCAGCCTGCCGTGCCAGAGGCGATGTAGGGAATACCGCTCACCCCGCTCATGTTCACGCCAAATTCTAGGGTGACTTTTTTGACTTCGGCGATCGCCACGCTGCGAAACGCATTCAGCATATACGTGGTGTAGTAGCGAATGGTGTTTTCTAAAGTTTGCACTCGAGCCGTCATTTGCTCGGTTTGAGAGGGGCGGTTAAGCAACCCCTTAGAGGTGCGGGTCTGTTCCCCTTCTACACCACCATTGCCCAGAGCACCATTGCTTCTAGCATCATTGCCCGCAGTGCCGTGATAAAGGCTGCCATTGCTGCCCACTAAATCCAGCCCATCCTCGGCTTCAATGTAGATGACGGTATGTTCGTCGATGTGGATCGGTTGTAGCTTGCTCATACGAAACAGCGCATTCAGAATTACTTAGGGTCTTCCATACCATAGGGCAGCACAGGGGTGGGCTTACAGGGAGGCTTACCCCTCGCTCGTGAACCTACGCAGGGCGGAAGATTGGACGAATGATTTGGGCAGTTGATCTAGGCAATTGATCTAGGCAGTTAATCGGGGCAGTTGGTCGGGGCGATAGCTCTTCCGATTTCCACTGCGATACACCCCCAATCACCTGGAGAAACCTGAAGACCACTCCCCGAGAGGACTAAACCAGCGCTGCCGCCATGCGATACTAGCCTAAACCCTCTACATCCGCTGATTTAATGGAGGAAAAGGTTCTGCCTACAGAGGTTATCCTCAACCATCCGCGCCAAACGCTGGGCCATGTGCATCTAGACTGGATGCCCCAGCCCGGTGCCTATCTAGATTTGGATGGTGAAACCTATGCAGTTTTAGAGCGGCGTCACCGCTATCAACTGCGGGGTGGGCGCTACCAGCTTGAGCGCATAGCGCTGTATGTGCAGCGGGCACCCTGCACCCATGAGCGCAGTTGGGTGGCTGGGCGATGGGTCATCGGCGATGCAGACTGTCGATTTAACGCTCAATCTGAGGTGCTGCGCTGTGCGGTGGCACCCTTGGGGCCCTGCAAAGGCTGCCGCTTTTTTGAGCCGCGTTGAGGGAGATAATAGCCCATGGATGATGACTCTATTGACCAGATTTTGAAGGATTTGAAGCATGAGGATGAGGCGGTGCGCGATCGCGCCACAACAGAATTATGGCGGCGATGGTTTACCCAAAAAGGCATGGTAGGGCTGGAGTTATTAGAGCGCAGCCAGGCCTATATTGATGTGGGTGAATTTCAGCAGGCTGAAACGTTGCTAGGCCAAGTGATTGCAGACCAGCCCGACTTTGCCGAAGCCTGGAATCGGCGTGCGGTGCTCTACTTTATTCAAAAACGCTATCGCCAATCGCTAGCCGATTGTGACCAGGTACTCGAGCTAAACTCCATTCACTTTGGGGCGCTGCACGGCAAGGGCTTGTGCCATGCCGCACTAGGGGAGTATGTGGCGGCGATTCAGGCGTTTCAGCGGGCGCTAGAGCTTCAGCCCCACGCCGTCATGAATCAACGGCTCATTTTGGAGTGCACTGCGAAGCTCTCATAATCCAACGGTTGATCGAGGCAAACTCTGCAGGGGTGGGGTCAGAGTCGCGCTAGCCCAGACGTTCGCCCATCTCTAGGTGGCTGCCGTTGACAAAATCCCAGCCTGATTGAGTCCGTTTGCCCGCAGGCTTAACGGTATGCAGCAGCAGCAAGCCGTCTCGGGTGGTGGCGATCGCCCCCAAAGGTTTCACGAGCCCAATGATGGTTCCCGGTGGGTCAGCCCGATTGAGGAGCGGCGTCCAATCCGAGGCGGCAGCCTGCACCTCTGCGGGGAGTTGCGCCAGAGTCTCACCGGTTAACGGCACCGTCATCAAAATCTTGAGGCTGCTGCCTCGAAAGGTCGTCACGCAGTTGGGATAGAACCCGCGCACGTGGTTATGCAGGGCGATCGCCCCGTTCTCCCAATCCAGCGCGTAGTCAGCTTTTTGGATCAGCGGCGCGTAGGTGGCAGCAGCCTCGTCTTGGGGAAAGGGAGCGATCGCTCCCTGATCTAAACCTGCCAGCGTTTCCACCAGCAGATCCGCCGCTTGGTGGGCCAGCGATCGCGCCACATCCCCTGCATGGTCCATCAGACCAATGGGCAACTGGGTTTTCAACAGCATCGCGCCGGTATCCATACCCGCATCCATCAACATGGTGGTAATGCCCGTTTCCGCTTCACCGTGATACAGACACCACTGAATCGGTGCAGCTCCACGATACTGCGGCAACAGCGACCCATGGGCATTGACGCAGCCCAACCGCGGCATCGCCAGAATTTCAGGCGATAGAATCTGCCCATAGGCGACCACTACAAATGCATCGGCCTCGGCAGCCTTGAGGTTTTCTAGAGTCTCGGCATGCTTCTTAACACTGCGCGGCTGCCAAACTGGACTATCGTGTGCGATCGCCACTGCCTTGATCGGAGACGGGCTTAGATCCCCACCGCGCCCGCGGCGCTTGTCGGGCTGAGTCACCACCGCTACCACAGCCATCTCAGGCTGTTGCAGCAAGCGTTCTAAACTGGGTACCGCAAACTCCGGCGTACCAAAAAATACAAGCCTCATCGTCCCCTCAATCCCATCGTTCTAGGGCGTGTCGTCAATCCTAGCTAAAAGCCTTATTTCATTAGCGTTGCCACGCCCGACCAAAAAACAGGCTAAAGGGCTGTCGCCGATCGGTTGAATCTGATGAGGCGATCGCCTTAGACGCCTCTCCTCATCAAACAGCACTATGGCGTCTGAGCAAAGCCCGGACGCCATAGTGCTGTTTTTGTTCTAACGCTAAAGAGTAGACGGATGGCTGCCCGAACCGTCTGGCAGGCTGTCTAGCAGTCTATTTAAACCCCACGGCTGCTTGCCAAACAAACGCCAGCAAAAAGAAAAAGAGAGGGATGACTGGCAGAACATCTACCAGAGGATCAAAGATTGCATAAGCTTCGGGCAATTTTGCGAGTAACAGCGCGGCGTCCATCAGTTATCTCTCCAACACAAATCTCAGAATTGAGAGGTATCTTAACACGATTGGGGGTCAATTGACGGTGCAGAGCCTCGATTCAGGCTCCTGTCGATCGCCCGTGTTTGCGCTTTCTTTCCTTAATCTGCGGGCTTGAATGGTAAATCCTGATTGATGTCGTCAATTTCTTGCTGCTCTTGGGCGTTGACCTCTCCAATGTAGCTACGCAGAATTTTTGCTAAGCGGGGATCATAAAAGCGATGGAGCGAATGATTGGGAGTTGCCGGAAAGCCACGCCGCTTTTTGTGGCGGCCCCCCGCTCCAGGGTCAAAAATTTGAATGCCTTGGGCGATCGCCCACTCCACCGGGCTGTAATAACAGGCATCGAAGTGCAAGTTTTCGATGTCGTTCGTTGATCCCCAATAGCGTCCGTAGAGGCGATCGCCCTTGGTAAAGCACATCGACATACCAATAGGACGCGGAGAGCTGGCGTCGTCGTAGGCGGCAAACAGCACCGTCCGGTGGCAGAAGGCCGGCTGCAGTTGCTCAAAGAACCGCCGCGTCAAGTATTTGCTGCCCCACCAGCCAAACTTATCGCAGGTATCGCAGTAAAAGTCATACATTTGCAGCAGCAAATCAGTAGAAATTTCGTCACCCGTCACGGAGCGCAGGGTTAACCCCGCGTTGGTGACCGCCTTGCGTTCGCGCTTGATGTTGCGCCGCTGATTGGCATTGAATGATCCCAAATAGTCGTCAAAGCCCTGAAAGCCCTGGTTACGCCACACAAAACTGTGGTGCAGCCAGCTCATAAAGCCAAGTTTCTCCATGCGCGATCGCCATTCGGGCGCCACATACAAAAAATTGCAGCCAGAAATGCCATTCTCTAAGCAAAACTGGTCGATAACCTGCACCATCATGGCGGTCAGCTCGTCTTCGTCTTCCTCTGGCGCAATCAAAAAGCGATACCCCTCTGCCGGGGTCACAGGCGACATGCCCAACAGCTTGGGATAATAGCGCACGCCTAGCCGCTCTGCCAGATCTGCCCATTGGTAGTCAAACACAAACTCCCCATAGCTATGGCCTTTGAGATAAAGCGGGGCGATCGCCACCAGCCGCCGTCGCGCCTTAGGTGCCCCCGCGCCCAATTGGGCAGAATCATCCTCACGCCATAGCACCAGATGATTGGGCAACCAGCCCGACTTGGCCGTGGCGCTGCCAGACTCCTCTAAATTGTGCAGCCACTCCCATTCAAAAAATGGGGTAGTCAGGGGAAGCGCCAGCGCATCCCAATCATCCTGGGGAATGTCGGAGACTGCATTGATCCACTGGGCTACATAGCGCGTCTGAATTTGGTTAACCATGCGTAGGCAAACGGGGCAGGAGTAAGGATTGGCACTGTTCAGAATTTAGCGCTGTTCTGGATTTTGTGCAGCCGATCTGGGCTAGGGCAGCACCCGATAGTGGAGAAACACCTCCTGGTCAACGGTTTCTGCTGAGATGAGGTGGAGCGGAGGGGCGATCGCCGCCGCCCAGCCCGCCCCTTCTACCGGCGTAGGGGCCTCGCGCCCTCCCAACACCAACGGGCAAACCGTGAGCCACAGCTCATGCACGCGCTGATGCGCCATCAGTGATGCCACCAGCGCCCCGCCCCCCATTACCACCAGTCGTTGCAGGCCAAACTCGTAGAGCGCGGGCAGCGTCTCCTGCCAGGTGGTCTGAGGTAAGGCGGGATCTTGCCAAATGTGGTGAAATAGACCGTTCGTCTCCCAGGCGGTCGCACCTGTGGCTGTTGTGATCAGCCCCCGCGGCACAGGCTGCCGAAAAAACCGCCACTGACGATCAAGCTGCCCAGTGGTAGAACAAACAATGTGGATCGGCTGGTCAGGCTGGTGTCGCTGCTGCCGCTGCCGAATCAGATCAGGGTTGGTGAGCGGCAGCGTCGTGCCATAGGCGCGCAGCGTATTGGCTCCAAATAGGGCTCCATCGGCTAGCGCCAACTGCGCTTCTAAATGGGCGTTGTCGGCGGCAGACCCAAACCGTGCGGGCGATCGCGCCACATCTGCAATTTTGCCGTCGGCACTCATCGCCAACACCACCGTGACATGGGGAAACGGGGAAGCCATAAGGAAAGGTCTATCACGGGCATCAGAACACTAGCACAAGGCCATCACACATCCTGCTTCATCGACTTTATACAGTTTGTTTGCTGCACGGATGCAAAAATAGAGTAAGGTGAGCCATGATGGACTTCGAGTCAGCATCGCTTCCAAGACTTGTATCCTAAGAACTGACTCGCGCATCCGCACACACGTGTCCTATGTCAGGCCAGACTTCCTTTCGTCGTCTCCTGCTAACGCGAATTCTGGTGTTTAGCATTCCAATTTTGCTGCTGGGGGTTGCGGTCACATTTCGCAAGGCTCGCTCCAGTCTGCTGGAAACCGCACGGCAAAATTTAACTGAGAGTGCAGTCCGCAAAGCGAGCCTAATTGAAGATTCCGTAAACTCGCTGCAAACTGATTTGGCGATCGCCGCTCAAACTCAGGCCCTTCAGGTCGCAGAACTCGAATCTTCCCAAGCCTTTTTAACTCAACTGCAAGAGCGATTGTCAGGAGCCAAATGCCTCCAATTGTCAGAGCCTAGCTCCAACCAGGTGATCGCTAGCACCTGCGGCACTCAGCCCATTACTTCTAGTGAAGAATTTCCCTGGCCTGATCAGCTGTCACCCATTAAGCGCGACTTATTCAATCGCTTCGTGGTCAACCCAGAGCCAACGCGGCGCCTCCCGCTCATCAAAAACTACAGCCATCTCGACTTGGTGATTAGCACCCCGGTCTATGACCTAGAGGGTCGCCTGCGCTATAGCCTCAGCCTTCAGGCGCTAGTGCAGCAGATGGAAGTGTCTGATCCGTGGTCGCTTACTGGGTTCACCGTGGTGATTGACCAGAATGGGACATTTCTCGCGCATCCCATACCCGACCGGGTAGGGCGCAGCATCGCCCTAGAAGGAGACAGCGATCGCTTTGACGATATTCTGCGAAACACCGAGCGAGGCGTACGGGATGTGCGGCATCTTTTTGACTTTACGGGCGATCGCACTGAATGGCTAGCTGGGTTTAGCCCCTCAACCATCACCACCTTCCCCGATGAGCAGCAAACCTGGACTGTGCTCGCCGTCACCGATCTAGACATGGCACTCCAGGGGCTGCAAGACATTACCTTTACACTGCTCATCACCACAGGCGGGTTGATTGCAGCACACGTGCTGGCGATGCTCTACACCGCCCGCGACCTAGCACGGCCCATTGAGAAGCTGGGTGTATATGCCCGTGATTTACAGCAAAGTGTCTTCAACCACGAAGCCCACACACCCAAAGATTTCCGCGTTCGCGAAATCAACCAACTGTCAAACGTGCTGCATGGCATGGTGCTCAGTTTAGAACAGAGAGCAGACGAACTTGAAAGTGCTTGGCAAGAGGCCGAAGCCGCCAACAAGCTAAAAAGTGACTTTTTAACCACCACCTCTCACGAACTGCGCACTCCCCTCAATGCAATTATTGGCTGCATTCAACTGGTGCAAGATGGCTATTGCGACAGCCGAGAAGAAGAGCTAGACCTGCTCTACCAAGCCAACAAAGCCGCAAAGCATTTGCTCGACATCATCAACCTGCTCCTCGACATTCGCAGCATTGAAGAAGATAAGATGCGGCTGTTTATTGAAAAACACGACTTGTGCCAAACCATTCGAGAGGTCATTGGGTTGCAAGCAGTCGAAATTCAGCGCAAAAACTTAGTGCTGATTGCACCAGAAATGTCAGTGCCAGTCATGGTAAAAGTCGACGCCTCTAAGCTGCGCCAAGTGATGCTCAACGTCGTATCCAATGCCGTGAAATTTACCGATGAAGGCGGCATCTACATCCACCTGCGACTCGAATATCGCCATGCGCCGATGCTGAATGGAGCGAATGGATCGCAAAATGGCACAGCCCCTGTCAGTGATATGGAAGAACCGCTGCACGCGTTGCCTTGGGTTGTGGTGTCGGTCAAAGATACAGGGATTGGCATTGCTCCTGATCAGCAGGGCAGCCTATTTCGGCCCTTTGCGATGGCAGATGGCTCTACCACGCGCAAGAAAGAGGGCACAGGGCTAGGATTGGCCATTTCTCGTAATCTGATCAACCGTATGGACGGCGATATTCAACTCTTTAGCGAAGGGCTAGATCTGGGCACCACGGTAGAAATGGCACTGCCAATTGTAGAGGGAGCCGAACGACTACAAGCCGTGATTAGTCAAATCGACGACCCGTCAAAGGATGTAACTCAGCTTGTTGTAGGCGCTAACGATGCATAGCAAAGAATTAAGACTAACTCGGGCGTCAAACTTAAACACGGGTCAGTTTTGAGTAACTGGCGCAAGATCAGCCTACTCTGGATAGGCTTTATGAGGATGCTACCGTTGCAATGGTTAGACATAAAACAGTTTGGGGTGGGCTTTACTAGATCCCACCCCAAACTGTAGTGACTTGTGAGTGACTTAATAGTGGCAATTTTCAATTGCCTGAAATCGCGGTATTGATGTAAGAAAGAGCCAAGCCGAGCAGAACACCGTTTATAGTGCTCCAGCATTGCCCATTATTGTGCAACTGCCATGCCTGCATGCTCTTCAATCATCTTCCGATATTCGCTCTTTTGCTTTACTCCAATCATCTGACCCACCATGGCTTTGTCCTTAAAGAACTGAACCGTTGGGGTGCCTGTGATACTAGCAGATTCTGCAATGTCAGGATCTTGCTCAATGTCTATTTCAATGTAGTGGATCTTGCCTTCAAACTCGTTCACCACTTTTTCGAGCATGGGTTTGAGGGTGTGGCAAGGGCCGCAGGTCGGCGAGGCGTATTTCACCATGATGAGGCGATCGCTCTCATGGTAAATCTTTCTCAACGCATAGCCGCCCAAATGGCGCGTCCGCGAAATATCAAACTCTGCAGTCTCTTGATACTCTGACTTGTGTCCACTATCCTTATCGCTCTTTTCAGAGGCTTCGGTTTGGTGGAACTCTTGCAGCAGGTCATTAGCAGAGAGATAACGCTCTGCTAGCAGAGCCGCCATGCAGCCCGTGCCCGCTGCCGAAATCGCCTGACGGTATTCATGATCCTGTACATCACCTGCCGCGTAGACGCCTACTACACTTGTTTCTACATCATTGTGGGTAACGATATAGCCCACGTCATCCAAGTCAATCTGATCGCGGAATAGACCGGTGTTGGGTTTGTGCCCGATGGCGTAGAACAATCCCTTGACTGGCAAATCAGACAGTTCCCCTGTCTTATTGTTGTGCAGCTTAAGGCCTGACAGCAGTCCGTTTTCGCCATACACATCCTTAGGAGATGTGTTCCAATGCACGGTGACTTTGGGGTTTCGTAGCACTCTATCCTGCATGGCTTTACTAGCGCGCATCTTGTCGCCTCGCACTAATAAATGCACATGTGACCCATATTTGGTCAGATATACAGCCTCCTCCGCAGCAGAATCTCCACCCCCGACCACTGCCAAGTCTGAATTGCGGAAAATCGGCGTAGCTCCATCACAAATTGCGCAGGCTGAGATCCCCTTGCTCCAATAGTCATGCTCGCTAGGTAGACCCAAGCGCTTTGCTGTAGCTCCGGTTGCAATAATTACACTATGAGCGTGAACTTCTCGCTCTTCTGAGCGAATGACGAAGGGGCGCTGGCTAAAATCAGCGAACGTCACGTCTTCAGTCACCAATTCTGCTCCCCAACGCACTGCCTGAGCCTTCATGTTGCTCATTAGCTCAGGCCCAGTGATACCATCGGGAAAGCCAGGAAAGTTCTCTACTTCGGTTGTGGTCATCAGCTGCCCACCGGGTAAACCACCCGCTTGAAACCCTTCAAACATGAAAGGCTTTAGGTTTGCACGCGCTGCATAAATTGCAGCAGTGTATCCAGCAGGACCAGATCCGATAATGACTACATTCTCAACCGTTGGGGTTGCCATGGCTTCTATATAAACTCATAACGACTACGCTTAACTTAGCATAACGTAACTTTTCTAAAAAAGTAAAGAGGGGGCGATCGCTCCGGTTGATTCCGTATCGGATTCGCAGTCCTAGTACAAGTCCCTAAGGTCTGAATAGGCTGCGCTCGAAGCGGGCTCAGCGCTGCTTAATGCCCTTCTCTTAATGTCCTTCTATAGTGCCGTCACAACGCTGTTATCTAGCACCATTCAAAACGCTGGCTAATTCTGCTAACTGCTCTGGAAGGTGAATCGCAACGTTTAGAGAGCGATCGCCCCCTTATGAAAAATCCTCCGCTTTGAGAGCAGAGGATCTTCAAAAAATTAGGGGTTCCCCACAGCGCCGTCTTACCTCAGTTTTTGACCTGGACAAATCCAGGTGGGAATCCTGGCCCCGGTTTAAAGTTTCCAGGTCGAACCTGGTTTACTGCCACCGGAACAGCTTGGCTCCCGTGTTCAAAAGGCATAGATCATAAAACATTATTGGCAGTCACCAACGCCGCAGTAGAACTTGCTTCATTGTAGCCATTCCCCCCCGGAGTTCGGCAAGGGGGGGAATCTCAACTTGCCAGAAAATGAGGGTTTGTAATGATTTGGACAATACCAGGCCGCACAAGGCAGATTGGGTAAAGCTTGAACAGACTCAAGGCCAACGCTACGATATCGTCCGTTTAGCCAGACGCAACGAGATAGAATAGATTGGCAGTTCGCAACATTTGGTATAAAAGCGCGAGGAGTTTCGCAACGCATGGGCAAGGTTGTAGGCATTGACTTGGGCACGACCAACTCAGTGGTTGCCGTAATGGAAGGTGGCAAACCCGTCGTGATTGCCAATGCAGAAGGAATGCGAACCACACCGTCGGTTGTCGCCTTTAGCAAAGAAGAAGAAATGCTAGTGGGGCAAATGGCACGGCGGCAGTCGGTGCTGAACCCCCAAAATACCTTTTTCGGCGTCAAGCGATACATTGGCCGTCGCTTTAGCGAACTCAGCGCAGAGTCAAAGCGAGTGCCCTACACGATTCGCAAAGATGACGATGGCGGCGTTCGAATTAAGTGTCCCCGACTGGAAAAAGAGTTTGCCCCTGAAGAAGTAGCGGCCATGGTGCTACGAAAGCTAGCAGATGAAGCCAGCCGCTATCTAGGGCAGACGGTCACCGGAGCCGTGATTACAGTTCCAGCCTACTTCAACGATTCCCAGCGGCAAGCGACGCGAGATGCGGGGCGCATTGCTGGGCTAGACGTGCTGCGCATCATTAACGAACCCACAGCTGCCTCTCTGGCCTATGGACTAGATCGACGTGACAACCAAATCATTCTTGTCTTTGACCTAGGGGGTGGCACCTTCGACGTCTCCATTTTGGAAGTGGGCGATGGCGTCTTTGAAGTCAAAGCCACCGCTGGCGACACTCAGCTAGGCGGCAATGATTTTGATAAAAAAATCGTAGACTGGCTAGCAGAGCAATTTCTAGAAGCAGAAGGCATTGACCTACGCCGAAATCGCCAATCGTTGCAGCGGTTAACAGAAGCAGCAGAAAAGGCCAAAATTGAACTATCGGGGGTAAGCGTCACCGACATCAACCTCCCCTTCATTACCGCAACGGCGGATGGCCCCAAGCATTTAGAAACACGGCTGACGCGATCGCAGTTTGAAGGCATGTGTACCGATCTGCTGAGCCGACTGCGTGGCCCTGTGCGGCAAGCGCTGCGAGACACCGGGTTTATGCCGGACGAAATTGACGAAGTGGTGCTAGTGGGTGGCGGCTCACGCATGCCCATGGTGAAGCAACTGGTTCGCGCCTTTATCGATCGAGAACCCAGTGAAAACGTTAACCCTGACGAAGCTGTGGCTATTGGGGCCGCTATCCAGGCAGGGATTCTAACCCAAGAAGTGGGAATGCGGGACATCTTGCTGCTAGACGTGACGCCGCTCTCCGTGGGGTTAGAGACCATTGGCGGCGTGATGAAGAAGCTGATTCCTCGTAATACGACAATTCCCGTGCGGCGCTCAGACGTCTTTTCAACCTCTGAAAACAACCAGACCATGGTGGAAGTGCATGTCGTGCAGGGCGAGCGCGAGATGGCCTCAGACAACAAGTCGCTGGGCCGGTTCAAGCTGATGGGGATTCCCCCTGCTCCGCGCGGTGTGCCTCAGGTGCAGGTCTCCTTCGACATTGACGCCAATGGCATTCTGCAGGTTACAGCGGTAGATCGCACGACGGGCCGAGAGCAGGGCATTACCATTCAGGGTGCTTCTACCCTGAGCGAGGGCGAAATTCAGCGGATGATTTTGGATGCGGATCGCAATGCCCAAGCCGATCGCGAACGTCGCGAAAAGGTGGAAAAGCGAACCCGAGCGGAGGCCATGACATATCAGGCAGAGCGCCAACTGCGAGAAGTAGCGCTTGATTTTGGGATGCAGTTTGCCAGCGGCTATCGTCGCCGCATCGAAAACCTGATTCAAGAATTACGCGATGCGCTGAAGAAGGATGATGAGCGCGGGATTGATGTGGCCGAGTCAGACCTTCGGGATGCTCTCTACGAGTTGCAGCGAGAAGTCTACGAAATTAACCGCGAAGAAGAGGAGGAAGAAGGGTTCTTTGGTTCCATCAAGCGGACGCTGTTTGGAGACGAGGATGATGACTTCCTCGCCTATGAAAACCCGCGCGATCGGTGGGATGATCGAGATCCGTGGAATAGCGGCCAGGCCCGTCGCGATAGTTGGGATCGACCTGCGGCACGCGATAGCTGGGATCAGCCGCCTCGTCGTGATAGCTACGGACGCGACAGCTACGGACAGGGCGATGGCTATGAGCGCGATAGGTATGGGCGGGACGGCTATCGGCAAGATAGCTATGGACGCGATAGCTATACCGCAGATCCTTATGACAACCGCCGCCCCGCCGCCCGTCAAGAGAGCTGGAATGAGCCAGCAGATTCGTGGGATGCGCCTGCTCGGCGAGATATCCCTCCTCGCGACGCGGCGCCTCGCAATGCTCCGCCTCGTGATATTCCGCCTCGTGACATTCCGCCCCGGGATGAGTATGATCGGCGAGATATGAGGCCTTCGTCCCCTGCTCCAGGGCGATCGCCCCAGCCTGATAGTTGGGATACTGCGCCACCCCCACGCCGCCGCGATAGTTGGGATGACCCAGCCGATAGCCGGGGAAGTCGCGATCGCCCCGATCGAGGCATTGATCCCCTGCGTGATGACGTCCCACCCCGCTCAGCTAACGATCCCTATCGCACCCCGCCTCGCTCTGACTCACGCCGCCGATCAACGGCTGACGATCCAAACCGCTATGGCAGAGTCCGAGGCGAGTGGGATGACGACGACGATGATTGGCTGTAGGGTGCTTAAGCAGCGGCATGTTTTTAGGGCGATCGCCCCTAGTCATCCCTTGCCCCATGCCGCGCTAGGGATGTACTCTGGAACCTCGTAAATCAGGCTCCTTGCTTCAGGCTCTAAATTGACTGAGGTTTGGAGGCTAAAAATTTACAGAAGATTCATAGCGTTGAAGATTCATAGAATCTAAGTGGGGCGATCGGTCGCCCATGTCTCGTTTCCTCTTACCGTTGTCGGCGGAATGCAAAACTTTCGGAACTATTACCAGATATTGGGTGTTGCCAAAGAAGCAACTCCAGAGGAGCTGAAGCGAGCCTATCGGCGGTTAGCGCGGCAGTATCATCCCGATATGAACCCGGGAAACAATACCGCTGAGGAGAAGTTTAAAGATATTGGCGAAGCCTACGAAGTGCTGTCTGATGCAAGCAGGCGAGCTCAGTACGACCAATACAGTCGGTTTTGGAAACAGAGCGGTTTTGGTGCAGCGACCCGCACGCGACCCTGGGCTGGCACGCGAAAACCGCCAGAAGAGGTTGATTTCAGCCAGTTCCGCGATTTTAATACCTTTGTTGATCAGCTGCTAAATCGGCGAGACGAAGTTGCTGATGATCCGGTCAGCCGCGATCCGTTTCGCCCGGGCACAACCAAGACAGCCTATACGGTGCCCCGCCCCGCCCCAAAAAATGCCGAAGCTCGGCTCACCGTGCCGCTAGAGAAGGCCTACAACGGCGGACGGGAGCGCATTCGCTTAGAAGATGGGCGATCGCTCGAAGTTAACATGCCGCCAGGGCTGCAAACGGGGCAGCGAATTCGGTTGAAAGGGCAGGGCGTCAACGGCGGCGACCTGTTTCTCAAAATTGAGATTGCACCCCATCCGTTGTTTCGGGTAGACGCGGCAGATGTGTACTGTCAGATTCCGGTTACACCCGTAGAAGCGGTACTGGGTGGCGCGATTGAAGTGCCGACTCTAGACGGCATGGTGAAGATGATGGTGCCTGCTGGAGTGCGCACGGGGCAAAAGCTGCGGATGGCGAACAAAGGCTATACGCTCGACGGCAAACGGGGCGACCAGATTGTAGAAGTGCTGGTGCTAGTGCCGAAGGAAATTACCCCACCAGAGCGTGAACTTTACGAGAAGCTGCGCCAGGTAGAGACGTTTAATCCTCGGGTTGATCTGCTGGGGTAACACGGGGATGCTGGCGTCCCAGCCGATTGGGCTAAGCAGGCCGAGACGGGTCACGTGGTGAGCTGTCCTGAAACGGTTGGACGATTTGTTTTTGCGAACGTGAGTTCGACAGTTAAAAAGCGGCTTGTGGCAGGGCTTGAAGCTCATCATTCGGAATACCTAACGAGGGCTTATCGGGGTGGTAAGCGTAGGCGATCAGGCCTGAGACCAGATTGACGAGGA
>JAESGQ010000112.1_pt1 | contig 54793 bp, 40 predicted proteins | sample 9266251 | NCBI WGS metagenome assembly JAESGQ01 (sample SAMN17056778, study PRJNA650883) | algae metagenome | isolation source: Kaiparowitsia implicata GSE-PSE-MK54-09C and co-occurring heterotrophs from... | place: USA: Kaiparowits Plateau, Grand Staircase Escalante National Monument, UT ... | reverse complement strand
TCGATTATGAGTATGAACGCAACGGCACAGCGAACTTGTTTATGGTGAGTGAACCGATGGTGGGATGGCGACGGGTGGAGGTGACAAAGCAACGAACAGCCCGTGATTATGCCCACTTGCTCAAAACTTTAGTTGATGTAGATTATGCCCAAGCGGACAACGTCATCGTCATTGCTGATCATCTCAACACCCATTCGCCTGCTTCACTTTACAAAGCCTTTGAGCCAACCGAAGCGCAGCGAATCTTGAGCCGTGTGGAGTTTTGCCATACCCCTAAGCATGGCAGTTGGTTGAACATGGCTGAAATTGAACTGAGTAGTTTGAGTCGCCAATGTCTAGACCGTCGCATTCCTAATATGGACACGCTCAAGCGGGAAGTTGCCGCTTGGCAGGACAACCGCAATCACCAGGAAACCTGGATTGACTGGCGCTTTACAACGGCTGATGCCAGGGTCAAGTTAAAGCGACTTTACCCGTCTATCAATCATTGACTGAACATTAGGCTCAACTGGCTTGTATCTTGCTTTGGGGAAAAGGGACAGGGGAATAAGGGCTGGTTTACAAACCTGGGATGGATTCCAGCGATCGCCTTGTCGCGCTGTTACTCATCCAGCCGTAGCAGTTTGCGATAGAAGGATTGGGTAAAGTCGGTATTGCGTGTCCCTTTGAAGTTAAAAATGACGTCGATTAGAAAATCGACAAACTCAAAGTTTGCCAGCATAACTTCGTAACTCAGCTCAGCGTTGCCGTCAAACTGCATCCGACAGCGGGTCAAGTCTGCGGGGAGTGACGAGATATTCCAAGTCGCAACGAAGGGAATACTCTCGCCGCCTTCGATTTTGCGAGACCCCTCTAAACTACCCCGCTGATACAGGGTAATGGCGAGGGGCAACGCGTTGCGCTTACGGCCCTGATAGTAGGGTGCATACACGTTAACGTCGCGGGGGTTAGCGGGTTGCAGGGTCTCGATAGCCATGCGGGATTTCCTTTACAAAATTCAAAAAAACCAGGATACGCGAATCAGGTGATGGTCTTGAAGCCAGACCCATGCAAAACTATACGCAACTCGATCAGGGTCACCTGTGGCGGTGTGCAGGAGTGAGAACGCAGGGAGAGCGTTTGACTCAGACCTTATCATGGTTATCATTCCCTTCTTTGCTGGTTTCTTAACCCAACTCTGGTTTCTTAACCCAACTATTGAGGAACCCTCATCTCTCCTGTAGCTGGGGCGATTTTAGCTGGGGCGATCGCCCGCGGTTCGTTCCGATGCTCTGCACGATGGTGCAGACTGTCGATTCAGCCCTAATCAGCCCTAAAGATAAACAAGCTTTAAGAACAACGGCCGAGAGGGTGCATGGGTTCTGCAAAACAATCTGCAAAACAACTGGTGGTGGTGGGCGGTGGGGCGGCAGGTTTTTTTGGGGCGATCGCCAGTGCCGAAGCTGGGTCTAACGCCACGGTTACGCTGCTCGAGGCCAGCCCGCGACTGTTGAGCAAAGTTCGGATTTCGGGCGGCGGACGCTGCAACGTGACACATGCCTGCTTTGATCCGGCACTGCTGGTCAACCACTATCCTCGAGGTGGGCGGGCATTGCGAGGTGCGTTCACTCGGTTTCAGCCCAAAGATACGGTGGCCTGGTTTCAGCAGCAGGGAATCGCGCTGAAAACCGAAGTAGATGGGCGCATGTTTCCCACTACAGATGATTCGGAGACGATTGTAGCCTGCCTGATGCGGGCGGCAGCGGTGGCAGGTGTGGCGATTAAGCCCCGCAGTCCGGTGGTGGATGTCACGCACCACAACGGGATGTTTCAGATCCAGATGAAGTCGGGAGAAATCGTGACGGGCGATCGCCTGCTTTTAGCGACGGGCAGCAGCCCCCAGGGCTATCAGTTGGCGCGCCGCTTGGGGCATACGCTCACCGATCCGGTGCCGTCGCTGTTTACATTCACTATTCCCGATGCCGATCTGCGGGCGCTGGCGGGGGTTGCCGTCGAGACGGCAGAGGTGCAATTGGTGGATGAGCAGGGCAAAACCGGGCAGATGCGACCCCAAACAGGAGCTGTGCTGATCACCCACTGGGGGCTCAGTGGCCCAGCCATTCTCAAACTGTCGGCGTGGGGAGCGCGGGTGCTGCATGACTGCGGCTACCAGGCAACACTGCGGGTTAACTGGTTGCCAGCTCTGTCAGACGAGGCAGTACGCCAAGCGCTCTTGGCGGCAAAAGCAGAGATGCCCAAACGGGCGATCGCCACCCACAGCCTATTGGGTTTGCCACGCCGCCTCTGGCACTATCTGGTGCAATGCCGCAGTGCGATCGCCGCCGATATCCGCTGGGCCGACTGTTCTAAGCGCCAACTCCAGGCCCTGAGCCAAGCCATCACCCGTAGCGAATTCAGCATCCACGGCAAAAGTACATTCAAAGACGAGTTCGTCACCTGTGGCGGCATTGCCCTCAAAGAGGTGAACTTTAAGACCATGGAAAGCCGCCTATGCCCCGGGCTATATTTAGCAGGGGAACTGCTAGATATTGATGGCATCACGGGCGGCTTTAACTTTCAAAGCGCATGGACCACCGGGTGGCTAGCCGGACAGGCCATGGGGCAGGTCAATTAGCCGCCCTTATGGATCTTCTTCGATGCGCACTTTCAATCCCTTCGAAAGATATTTCTCAAACGCTGCCGCGAACTCCTTCTCCGGTGTTTTGTCATCCTCCTTTTTTTTCTCTGGATTCACCTCTTTGCCCCACAAAAAGCAAACCCCTAGCCAGCTGACGATAATCAGTTCGAGCCCAGTCATAGTATGTCTTGGATAAACAACCCAGATTCGCTGCCAAGCTCAACCCAGTTGAGCCCACACTCCTCCTGATGAATGTCTGCATCGCTGAGGATGCAAACTTTTTTCGCAATCACAATTTACTTCACGTCCCTACGTTGGTAATTCCAGAAATTGCATACAGTGCAGCGGCTTCTGGGTTTACGCCCATAGTTATATAGCAATTTCCCCGATGACAGAGCCAAAAGACAGGTAAACTCTGCCATTTCGTACGAGTTTTTACATAGAATAGGCCATTCCTTTACAGAACAGAGGGTCGAACGTAGCACCCTACTCATCGATTGCCGAGTTCGCAACCGATCGCTCAAACCAAGAGACGCAGTTAAGACAATGCCGTCGTCATCGGCTCTGTCTAAAGAGAGAGGTCGCTAGATGGAGATTGGGGGGTGGGGGAGGCAATCCACACCTTAAATGGCTAGTGCTTTGGAGGGGATGTCTTCAAAATGGTAATGAAGCTACACCGCTACAATCGTAAGAATGACCCAAGCTGCCATGTTTGCCACACCTCAGCCCGATCTCAAACCCATGTCGGATTTTGAGCCCCAGTATTCGTCTCAGTCGTCTGAATCCTATACGCAAGAAGACGTCCACAAAATTTTAGAACTGGCGATCGCCCGTCAGGTGCATATTGGCGCGCCCGAGTTTACCCGGGGGCAACTGGTCGAGATTGCGAACGAAATGGGCATTTCGATGGCCGAGCTAGAGTCGGCAGAGCAAGAATGGACGGTGCGGCGCAGCGACCTCTATCAGCGGAATCAGTTTGATAAGCAGCGACAGCAGCGGTTTTATAATCGGTTCACTCGGTATGCAATCGTCAACGTGTTTTTTGCAGTGTTGAGCCTTGTAACAGTCAAATTTATCGTGTCAGGAGTGAGCTTTTTAGCAATTGTGTGGGGCTTGTTTGTCGCGCTAGACGGGTGGAATACCTTTTTTGTGAAGGGCGATCGCTACGAGAGCGCCTTTCAATCTTGGCGACGCCGGACGCTAATTAAGCGCTCAGTTAACATCTTTTTCGATCGCTGGCTGCGGTAGATCGGGCTAGAGCCGCGTCAGCAAAGGGTTTGACCCCAGAGCGTTGGATCGTATGGACACACTTCATACACGCAGCGTTCTAATTGGTTTGTCTTTAAACCTGCGTAAAAAGGGAAGGCTAGAATCAAGCTAATCGTTCATCCAATCGCCGCGCGTGTCACAGTCTTCTCATCCGTCGTCTAACCGTCCATCGTCTGAGAACGTGCAGCGGCGGTGCATTCTGGTCTGCCAAAACCGCTCTTGTGTGGGCGGCGGGTCTGAGGCGGTGCTGGCAGCACTGCAGACGACTGCACCAGAGGGGGTGCTGATCAGCGCCAGCGCTTGCCTAGGGCAATGTGCCGCTGGGCCAACGGTGCAGGTGAATCCTGATAATGTCTGGTATTGCCGGGTGAAGCCTGAAGACGCCACAGATATTACCGAGCAGCATCTGCGGGGCGATCGCCCCGTCGAACGGCTACTGCATCCCCGCTTTCATCCCCGTTTCGATGCTACAAATTACTCTTAATGATGACAGGGAAGGGGTAATTGGCTTTCTTAAGAAGCCCGGCAAGCCAGGAATTGGGGCTTTTCTCTGAAATCGCAGAGCGTGTGTCCTCAGAGCGTGTGCCCTCAAAGCTATGCCGGTATGACCGTGGGCGGCATCCTTCCAAAACCGCTGACCCTTGATAGGATAATAAGACCCGCATTAAGAGGTGCCGCGTGGGAGTATTTGAAGATCTCAGCAGCTTTCTAGAAGGCCGCCTAGAAGAGTTTATGGCGAACAATCCCCAGCTTGAGCTGCAAGCGCTGGACGACAATCTGCGCGACCAAGAAGATGAAACGATGCGGCTGCTGGCAGACCTAAAGCTGCGTGAGAAAAAGCTACAGGACGAGATTCTGGCGACGGCTCAAGAGGTGCAGCGCTGGCACGAACGAGTGGAAAAAGCCAAGCGTGCCAATCGCCTAGATTTGGCCCAGCCCGCAGAGGAGCGCGAGGTGGTGCTATTGCGCCAAGGAAACCAGCTTTGGGGGCAGATGGAAGGGCTGAAGCAGCGCACATACCAAACGGTTGAGCTGCAAAAGCAGATCCAAGCCAAGCGGCGAGAAGTGCAGGTAAAGCTGAGCGAGGCCCAGGTCAATCGCTCGCCCCGCAGTTTTGACACAACGGCTCGCCAGTGGGATTCTGCAGGGTGGAAGCAGCCCTATCCGCCTGGCAGCGCCGCTGACCCACTCGAGCAGGCGTTTCGCAAGTGGGAAATGGACGATGAAATTGACCAACTGAAGCGCAATATGGGCAAGTAGTGGTGCAGCAGTAATGCGGCGTTAGAGCATTTAGATTAGGGCATTTAGATACAGAGGTATGCTCTACTGTCCTCTTCGCTACTTTGCGCGTTACGGTGGAGTCGAGCGCGGTGATGACGGGGGTTTGATGGTGAAAGAAACGGCTTCTGGTGAAGGAGGCGGAGCAGCCTGCACTGTTGCTGAGATTGGCATTCCTATAGGCGCTCCCGTTGTTGTTCTGGCTGCACCGGGCACAGCGGCTGCCGTGGCGGTTTGGGGCGTTTTAGCGGATGGGTGAGACAAGCCCGGTCTGTTCGACGCTGTGGAAACGCCCAATTTCGTTGCACCCCAGGCTAACCCAATGGTTTTGTTGGTATTAGAGGCGATCGCCAGCAATAGCCCAGCCAGCCACAGTGCCGGAGACGGCAACGCCACCCCACTCACCCAAGGCACCAACTCCCCCACGGCAAAAAAGACGACAAACAGCACGACAAAACTTAACAGCCAACGCGGCATCCCACACTCCAGAACGCGCTTACTACTCTAGCTCTCTGTCAAGATACCGCATCTTCCCCAACCCCAACCGAGGAATTTGAGGATGTTGAGGAACCGGGGAATGGACAACCTCCCGATCGTCCTCGTTTTGGCGAAACGTGAGGTTCTAACAATATCTCGGGTTAAGAGGGTTTGAGCTTATCCCGAATTCAGATTTCTTAGGGGTTCGATAGCATTTGGGCAGTGCAGTTTTAGAACCTTGCCAAGCTGACGTTGGTTCCAGGGTTACAGAGATATCCAGAGGGTGCGCGAAGTGGATTCAGGCCCCTGTCTCAACCTCGCACCCCCAATCCCGCTACACTAGCCTACGGAGTCATGTGGAGATAACGGTGTGGCAACGCCGGAAGCAGCAGAACGGGCATCAGAGCTGCGATCGCTCTTAAATCGGGCTAGCTATGAGTACTATGTACTGGATGCACCGACCCTAGAGGACGCAGTGTATGACCAGCTTTATCGAGAGCTGCAAGAGATCGAAGCGCAGCATCCCGATCTAGTGGTATCAGACAGCCCGACGCAGCGGGTGGGCGATCGCCCATCGGCGCAGTTCTCGTCGGTGCGGCACAATATTCCGCTCTACAGCCTAGAAAATGCCTTTAATACGGACGAGCTAGAGGCCTGGCAGGCGCGGTGGCAGCGGGTGATGTCGGTAGAGCAGTTTGACTATGTGGGTGAGCTGAAGATTGACGGCTCAGCCCTGGCGCTGACCTATGAGCACGGGGTGCTTGTGCGCGGGGTGACGCGGGGCGATGGCGTCAAGGGAGAAGACATTACGCCCAATGTGCGCACCATTCGGGCGATTCCCCTGCGGCTGGCGGGGGCGGTGCCGCCCGTGGTGGAGGTGCGCGGCGAGGCGTTTTTGCCGCTGGATGTGTTCGAGCAGATCAACGCTGAGCGCGAGGCCAACGGCGAGGCGCTGTTTGCTAACCCCCGCAACGCCGCCGCGGGCACCCTGCGGCAGCTCGATTCACGCATTGTGGCGCAGCGGCGGCTCGACTTTTTTGCCTATACGCTGCACCTTGGGGGCAGTGCACTGCGCGACGGCACGGGCGATCGCCCCGTTTCTGCACCCAAGACCCAATGGGACTGCCTAGACCTGTTGCAGCAGATGGGCTTTAAGGTTAACCCCTATCGGTGCCTGTGCGCGTCTCTGCCAGAGCTAAAAGACTTTGCCGACCACTGGCAACAGGCGCGCATGGCCTTGCCCTACCTCACAGATGGGCTGGTGGTGAAGCTCAATTCTCTAGCCCTGCAAGAGGAGTTGGGGTTCACGCAGAAGTTTCCGCGCTGGGCGATCGCCCTCAAATATCCAGCGGAAGAAGCGCCGACTGTGGTGCAGCAGATCAGCGTCAACGTAGGCCGCACAGGAGCGGTGACACCCGTGGCCGAGCTGCGCCCGGTGCAGCTAGCGGGCACCACCGTGGCTCGCGCCACGCTGCACAATGCCGATTTTGTCGCCGAGCGGGATGTGCGCACTGGCGACACGGTGATTGTGCGCAAAGCTGGGGAAATTATTCCTGAGGTGGTGCGGGTGCTGCCAGAGCTGCGGCCTCCTCACACAACGCTGTTTGCTATGCCCACCCACTGCCCCGAGTGTGGGCAACCCCTGGTCAAGCCTGACGATGAAGCGGTGACCCGCTGCATTAATGCCTCTTGTCCGGCAATTGTGCGGGGGGCGCTGGTGCACTGGGCCTCCCGTGCAGCGCTCGACATCAATGGCCTAGGGGAAAAATGGGTGACGCAGTTTGTGGAACGGGGGCTCGTGCAGAGCGTGGCAGATTTGTATGACCTAACCGTTGAACAACTGCAATCGTTGGAGCGGATGGGGCAAAAATCGGCAGAGAATTTGGTGGGGGCGATCGCCCACTCCACCCAACAGCCTTGGTCGCGGGTGCTCTACGGGTTGGGGATTCGCCATGTGGGTAACGTCAATGCTCAGGTGCTCGCAGAGCAGTTCACTCACGTTGATGCGCTAGCCGCCGCCACAGTAGAAGAAATCGCGGCGGTCTACGGTATTGGCCGCGAAATTGCCCAGTCGGTTTCTGGTTGGTTTCGAGTGCCGGCCAATGCGGCGCTGATTGAGCGGCTGCGGCAGGCAGGGGTGCAGCTCTCGGGGGAACCGCCTGCCCACCCCATGCAGTCTACAGACTTAAGTGGCAAAACCGTGGTGATTACTGGAACCTTGCCCAGCCTGACTCGTGACGAAGCGAAAGCGCTGATTCAGCAGGCCGGTGGAAAAGTCACAACGTCGATTAGCAAGAAAACCGATTATCTGCTGGTGGGCGACGACGCAGGATCAAAATTAGACAAGGCAATCGCCCTAGGAATCACCCAACTGTCGGAAGCCCAACTGCTCGATTTCGTGTCCAATGCTGAGGAGTAGCCCACCCCATCACGGTCGTTGGCCTAACCACTGCAATGGGTAAACCGTCAACATATCCTATGCCCCTGTTCCGTTCTGTCTGGTTTCGCTGGCCGTCGTTTTTGCAGCGCCCTGCTAAGGCAACCTGCCCGCAACCGAATGCGGGGGGCAAGGTGGCCTGCAAATTAAACGCTGTCAGGTCTGGCAAGCGGTATCGGCATCATCATAGCCGCTGGTGGCGGCGGGGGTGCCAGGCGGCGATAGGGAGCCTGGTGCCTGTTGTGCTGGCGGCGTTACCGGGTGCAGCGGCAGAAGAGGTGTTCCTCTCCTTTGGGCCGCTGGAGCGCTCTATTCCCATCGCAGCGATTGAAGCCTTTGCCCATGACGGCACCATCACCCGAGAGTTGCGTCCCTATGTGCGCCTGTTTACGCCTGAGCAGCTTAGCCAGATTCAGGGATTGTTGACCACGCGCGTGGAGCTAGGGCCGGTAGCCGTGTCGCAGTTTTTATATACCGATCAGGGTGAGATTTTGCTGCAGCGGTTCGGGGATGTGGTACGCACGCGATCGTTTCGCTCGGGGGCGCTGGGCATTCGGGCGGCGATGGTGTTTGCTGCTGCTGCACCCGAGGGGCTGACGCCGCTCAATATTTTGCGGCAGTTTCCGCTGCGAACGGTGCGGATTGACTTGGTGCAAGCGTCGCGGCTAGCCGCGCAAATGGAACAGTTGATCAACCAAACTCAAAATGAGGTGACGGCGATCGCCCAGCAGTCCCTCCTCACCTCCGCCCTCGACATTCACACTGATTTCAACCAACTGCCCAACCTCCAGCAACGGGGTAGCTATCTCTGGCAAAAGCGCACCCTGATTCTGCGAGATTCGGCTCGCCGCCGCACTTATCCAGCGGACATTTATCTACCGCTCGACGCCAACGGCATTCCACTGGATGCGCCTGCACCCACAATCGTGATTTCCCACGGCTTTGGCTCTAACCGCGAGACCTTTGCTTACCTCGCGACCCATTTGGCCTCATACGGGTTTGTGGTGGCAGTGCCAGAGCATCCGGGCAGCAACACCGAGCAGCTCGAGGCGCTGGCGTCTGGGCGCGCTAGTGTGGTGATTGATCCCGAAGAGTTCATCGACCGCCCGCTGGATGTGAGCTATCTGTTGGATGATTTAGAGCGCCGTGCCCAGTCCGATACGAGCTTTCAGGGGCGCGTTGATGTGAGCCGGGTGGGGGTGTTTGGGCAGTCGCTTGGGGCCTACACGGCGATCGCCCTGGCGGGTGCTCCTATCCGGTCTGAGTACCTAGCAACCAGCTGCGAGGGCAACCAGAACACCTTCAATCTGTCGCTGCTAGTGCAGTGCCGCCTGCTAGAGGTGGCGCTGCCGCCCGAGGTGCAATTCTACGATGAGCGGGTAAAGGCCATTTTTACCGTTAATCCCCTCATTAGCGGGCTCATGGATGATGAATCACTGAGGCAGATTGCCATACCTGTGGCGATCGCCGCCAGCAGTGCAGACACGATTACTCCCGCCTTACTAGAGCAGATTCAGCCCTTTACCCAGCTCACCGCAGACCCCCGCTATCTGATTGTGTTAGAAAACGGAACCCACTTTTCCAGCATTGATGTGCCCCCGGGGGATGCCGTCACCGTGGAGCTGCCGCTGGAAGTGATCGGGCCTGATCCGGCGATCGCCCACCGCTATCTGCAAGCCCTCAACCTTGCGTTCTTTCGCACCTATTTGACCGACGACGAGGATTATCGACCCTTTCTCAGTTCAGCCTACTCGCAATTTCTCAGCGAGCCGCTGCTGCCGCTGTATCTGGTGCAGGAGTGGGCGGCGTCGTTACCACAGTAAGCCCCTGGGCAGATCCCAGCTCCGCAAGCGGTTGATCTGCACTGAGTCGCGCTAGCGGGGCGCGGCCAAGCAGCAAAAACGGCTGGGAATCTTGGCGCAGATGGCGACGCAGGTCAGGGAGAGAGGCGGGTATCACCGGGCGATCGCTATAAAAATTGAGGGAGGGCCGCTGATAGGGAAACGAGGTGTAAACCGTAGCCCCCGGCGGCACAACCTGTTGAATCAGCGCCGCCACAGGCCGCACCGGGTAAGCCTCGGCCAGCTCCCACACCCAGTGCGGCGTCAGCATTAGCTGCATCAGCGCCAGATAGGTGCCCCACACCAGCACTAAAATAAATTGGGGATTTTGGCGGGCGGCGAGGAGAGCGGCGATCGCCAGCGTGATGGCCAGCGTGCCGATCAGCTGCGCCGCGTCTCTGGTATCAGCCTGCCCGAGCAATAGATAGAAGCCAGCGGCTAGGGCCACAGCCGCCAACCCCGTTAGCGCATAGCTCCACCGAATCGACAGCGGCTCTTGGGTATAGGGCCGCACCCCGGTGCGACGACCCTGCTGCCACAACACCGCCAGTTGTGCTCCCACCGCCAGCGCCAACGGTGGATACAGCGGCAGCGCATACCAGGGCAGCTTGGTCGCCATCAGCGAAATTGCCAACAAATACCCCCCGCTCCACACCAGCACCAGCTTGGCCCAGCCCAAGGCTTGAGCCTCCCAAGTGTGGCGCAGCCCCGCTGGCAAAAACAGCAGCCAGGGGGCGCTATACTTTATCACTTCCACAAGGTAGTACCAAGGCGGGCCACTATTGTTTTCAACGGAGGCCCAGATTCGCCGAAAGGACTGGTTTACGAGGTTTCTGCCCAAAAAGTCAGGGCCATACTGCACCCACTGCGCCCCATACCAGGCGGCGGCGGGCAGCGTGCCCAGCAAGAGCCCCAGCCACAGATAGGGCTGCGTCAGCAGACGCGGGGTATCCCACCGCAAAAAAACGAGGGCGATCGCCCCCAGCAGCAGCGCCAGCATCACCCCTTTGGTTAGCGCCAGCAGCCCAAACCCCAGCCCAATGCCCAGAGCAAAGCGCACATCTCGGCGCGATCGCACCACGCACACCATCATCACCAGGGAAAAGCAAAGGACTGCCCCATCGAGCATTGCCAGACGCCCCAATCGAGCCACAGGCAGCCACGTGAGATACACCAATGTTGCGAACAACGCAGGGGCACGCTGAAGAAACAGATCGCGCCCCACCAGATAGAGCAACGGAACCGACAGCGCCGTGAGCAACGCGCCGGGCAATCGCGCTGTCCATTCGTGAATGCCGCCAAGCTGAAAGGCGATCGCCATCAGCCCATGCACGAGCGTCGGCTTGTTTAGGTATGGTTCACCCCCTAACGTCGGAAACAGCCACCGCAGTGATCCCTCAGGAGCTTGGGCAATTTCTTTTGCCACCTGGGCCACGGTGCCCTCGTCCCAATCCCGCAGGGGCAATTCGCCTAGGTTGATCAGCAACAAGGCCAGCGCCAGCAGCAGCAGCGCCCCAATCAGCATCCCGTCTGCTCGATCGAGGGGCGATCGCCCAGACTGCGGCACCCCGTCATACAGCGCTTGGCTCATGGCTCATCCCTCATCCACTGCAGCTGCACGTAAACCAGCACCAGCGTTATCCCCAATAGCAACGTTGCCGCGGCGGCGGCATAGCCAAAGTCAAACTGCGCAAAGGCTTCTTGATAAATATAAAACACCAAGAGGTTGGTACTGTTGAGCGGGCCGCCACCAGTCATCACATAGGGCTGCTCAAAGCTGCGCAATGTAAAGATCGCCGTGGTCACCGCAGCAAAAATCAGCGTCGGGCGCAGTCCCGGCAGGGTAATATGCCAGAACTGTTGCCAACCATTTGCCCCATCCAGTTCAGCCGCTTCGTAGCGGCTTTGGGGAATGGTTTGCAGCCCCGCCAAAAACACCACCATGTTGAACCCAATTTGCTTCCAAACGCTGAGTAAAATCAGCACTGGCATCGCCCAGGTCGCACTGCCCAGCCAGGGAATGGGCTCCACCCCAATCTGACTCAGTAAGCCATTGACCGGCCCGTCGTTTTGAAACAGCCAGCGAAACCCCAGCCCGACTGCAACCAACGACGTAATCGATGGAATAAAGTAGGCCGTGCGCAGCACATCTCGCAGCGCTACAGTGTGGTTGAGCAGCACCGCCAACCCCAGCGGCAGCACTAGACTGGGAATCACAGTGGCAACGGTGAAGTAAACGGTGTTGCCCAGCACTTGCCAAAAATCGGGGCTGAGCACCAGTCGCCAATAGTTCCGCACCCCCACCCAAAACACGCCACTCCGCGTGAAGCTGCCCTGGGTAAAGCTCAGAAAGAAGAGATAGCCGATCGGGTATAGCACAAAGACAGACAGCAGCAGCAGAGCTGGAGCCAGAAACAGCCAAGCGGCAGCAGCATCTCGTTGAGCCAAAGATTGAGGATCGGAGGCAGGCATACGGCAAGGTTACTCGTGGCAGCAACTGCCTCTAATGGCAGTTGAGAATTCTGACCTGTAAGCTATCGTAAGCCAAGACCTTATGGGCAGACAAAATCTAGACGCTCATTTGCAGGGCTGCGGCTAAGTTGACGGCTGAGCCAAACCCGCATTTAAGCAACGCCCTGAACCGTAAGGCAGCATCTTATACACCAGTACACCAAAACAATTTGAGATGGAGCGATCGCCATGACCGAGCCGCATCAGTGGTACATATACCAGCAACCCGATGGGCATTGCCTGATTTTGACAGAAGACAACTTGTCTGATCAGGAGGTAGAGCCTATCCATCCCAGTTCGTCATCTGCAGAAGAATCGCTGCAGCGCTGGGGCCCATTTGAATCACAGTCGGAGGCGATCGCCCGGCGTGTAGGTCTGATTCGATCAGGTAAGTGCAAGCCTGCTTAAATCGTTAGCGCCCCGTTCACCTGCATTAAAGCAGTCGCAATATCAGGTCAACTGTTGTTTACCCAATGCAGGGATCATTATTTTGAGACATGAGCTTAAAACTCATTCATCCCTCATGACAGGAACCCTGCTGCCAGTCTCAACCAATAAAACTCTGATCTGCGATCGCCGCCTACGGCAAAGAACTTGCGGTAGGCCGCTGCTGCTGGGCAATCGATTGGCTTAGCGTTTCGAGCGCCCGCACATATTGCGGATCATCCTGAGTACCAACTTGATCCAGGTTCTGGCTTAGCGCTATGCGCTGTTCGTCTGTTAGCTCAATCACCACATCGGGCTCAATTCCAGACTTATTAATGTCGCGTCCGCTGGGTGTCAGATAACGCGCAACCGTGATAGCAATTCCCGAGCCGTCGCCAAGCCCACGCACCGACTGCACTAGCCCTTTGCCAAACGTCTGTGTCCCTACTAGGGTTGCCCGGTCGTTATCTTGCAGTGCTCCAGATACAATTTCGCTAGCGCTAGCAGATCCACCATCCACCAATACCACCAGAGGCTTGTCCGTCAGCGCGGTGCGGTTGGCCCGCTGCTGCTCTTCAACGCCCTGCCGACTCACAGTCGAGACAATCACACCCTCATTCAACCACATTCGAGCGATAGTAATACTGGAATCTAACAACCCACCAGGATTTGAGCGTAAGTCGAGAATGTAACCACTCATGCCCTGACCTTCCAGATCGCGAATGGCCTGCGCCATTTCTTCGCTAGCGTTGGCGCTGAACTGGTTGAGGCGCACATAGCCCACCGGCCCCGTAGGCGACTGCTGCACCGAGTAGCGTACGGGATGAATTTCAATGCGGGCGCGCTCTAGATCAAACTCAAGTTCTTGACTGCCACGACGAATAGTTAGCGTTACGCTGCTGCCGACTGGCCCACGAATCAGCGACACAGCTCCGCTGACATCCATGCCCTCGGTCGTCTGCCCATCAATTTGAATAATCACGTCTCTGGCAAGAATCCCTGCGTCTGCTGCAGGAGTGCCCTCAATGGGAGACATCACCACCAGTTCATTGGTTTCTTCATCCTGAGATAGCTGAATCCCAACTCCGGTTAGCTCCCCAGAGGTGTCGATCTGCATATCGCGGAACTCTTGCGGATCCATGAAGCGCGTGTAGGGATCCTCCAAAGACTCGAGCATTTCGCGAATAGCCACATAGGCGTCTTCCCGCGTTTGATAGGAGCGCCCTAAATAATCTTGCCGAACCTCTTGCCAATCCACTTGATTAAACGTGGCATCGACATAGGTGCGATCAATCAGCTGCCATACCTCATCAATCAATTCCTTTGGACTTTCCTGGAAAAACGCTTGGCCTTGAGACAGGTGCAAGCCAGCTCCTGTAAACGTTACAGCCGTAACTGCAACTGCTGTGGTGCCCAAGACAAGTCCGTGCTTTGTAATGGCCATAACAATAATGATGAGGATGATTTTGACAGTGCGAGGAAGTATGCCCAATCTAGCACAGGCGACCCCAAAACAGCGGTGCGCCTGCCTTCCTACAGAATTGACTGACTCCAAGCATCGGCTATGGGTCTACCCAGCGACCATCTGCTTTAATCAGATTTATCAATTCTTTAACACCCTGGTCTTCGGGGACTCGGCGGATTTCTTCTCGCCCTCGGTAGAGCGCAATGGTGCCCGCTTGCTTGCCGACATAGCCATAGTCAGCGTCAGCCATTTCGCCGGGGCCGTTGACAATGCAACCCATCACAGCAATGTTTAACCCGGTGAGATGCACGGTTGCTTCACGAACTTTGTGCAACACGTCTTCTAAGTTAAACAGGGTGCGCCCGCAGGAAGGGCATGCGACATACTCCACCATTGTGCGCCGTAATCCCAATGCCTGCAAGATGCCGTAGCAGACGGGAATTTCTTTTTCGGGTGCTTCGGTGAGCGAAACCCGAATGGTGTCACCAATCCCTTCGGCCAGCAATGTGCCAATGCCAGCGGTGGACTTAATTCGTCCATACTCCCCATCGCCAGCTTCCGTTACACCCAGGTGTAGGGGGTAGTCCATGCCTAAAGCATCCATACGCTGCACCATGAGGCGATTGGCCGCTAGCATCACGGGCACTCGCGAAGCTTTGAGAGAGAGTTCGATATGGTAAAAACCGAGAGATTCGCAGATGCGGATAAACTCTAGCGCCGACTCCACCATGCCTTCGGGGGTGTCGCCATAGGTAAAGAGCATGCGCTCTGCCAAAGAGCCGTGGTTTACCCCAATGCGCATCGACTTGTCTTGCTCTTTGAGGCTGAGAACTAGGGGCTTAAGGGTGTCGCGGATCTTTTCACCAATTTCGTTGAATTCGGCGTCAGTATATTCGGTGCGATCGCTCTTCGGTTTTTCAAATACGTAGAGGCCCGGATTGATCCGCACATTATCGACATGCTTGGCGGCTTCGAGCGCAATCTTCAGCCCGTTGTGATGAACATCGGCCACCAGCGGCACTGAGCGGTAGGTGCGGGTGAGGCGATCGCGAATGTCGGCCATCGCTTTGGCATGAGACATGCTGGGCACCGTGACCCGCACAATCTCACAGCCAATCTCATGCAGGCGCTGAATGGCCGCCACAGAGCCGTCCACATCCAGCGTATCTTCGTTGATCATCGACTGCACGGCTACCGGATGCCCACCGCCAATAGTGACATCCCCCACAGGCACAGGGCGCGTTTTGCGGCGCACAATGGTGGGATCGGTAGTGGCGGGGGCAGGGGTTGCCGCCGCAGGAGCTGGATTGGGAAGCGTTTGCATACGCTGGGGTAATCAGGGTTGGGGTTAAAAAAAGTAGTGCTGAGTGCAGATGCGCTTCTTGCCTGCGCTTTATTCAAGCGTTGATTCAGACCTGACGCTGGCTCATCATACAAGCCTAACAAGGCTCTACGTCCAGAGTGCCATAGATTCGGCAAGGATTGTACTTAAAGATCTTGCGGAAAGATCTTGCGGAAACTCCTTAACGCAATCTCTGTAGCTCCGTTCGCAGGGTTCTACCACTAGAAGAGTCCGACAGACAGACCCCGGATCTAAGAAAACGAGCATTGGAGAAACGCAGATCCAAGCTGAATCATTTAACTGGCGAACCTACGTGCAGCAAACCGATATCAAATCAATATCAATTGGAACGTATAAAACTAAAATGTATAAACCGTAAGTTTGATCCTGTTGGTTCAGCCCCGGGCGTGGGGCTGAACCAACATTAAAAACCAACGTAACCGGAGATCAATTTTTAGAGATCAGAGATTAATGAGGTGCGGCCTTCAGACTAAGGTTTTATAGTGCAGCCTTCGCCTAAGGAAGGCTGCACCGCCCACAATGGCTTCAGAAAACGGACGACGGCTTGCAGGGAGGTGCGTGACGCCACAATACCCCATGAATTGATGGCGATGCATCCCATAGCAACCCGACTCAATCCCGTCAATCCTGTCTGTCGCGTCTGTTGGGTTAGCCAGACGTTAGTCAATCCCGACGCTAGTCGATGTTGATAGACGTGGGGCCGCTGCCGCTGCTCGTAGCGGTAGGCACAGTAGCTTTGCGATAGGTGGCATAGAGGCGATCGCGCCAGGCAAAAAACGGCTCAAAAGTTCCTACATCAGAAATCCCAGGGACACCGTGCCCCTTTAGAGATTCGGGAATATCCAAGTAGGGGCCAGCGGGAAACTTAAAGTACATCGACAGACCTGCCACAGCAAAGTCAGCCAACGTCGGTTGGTCATAAACCAGGTACGGTTGCTCCATCAGCATGAAACAAAGCGCCGTAAAGTCACGCTTCGCAGCATCTGTCGCAGCTTTTATTGCATCCGGCGTCAGCCCAACGCCCAGTTCGAGCACACCAAATAGCTCTGCTGGCACAGCACCCAGAAGGTCTTTCACCAAATCTGGCGTAGTGATGGGCAAGAACGAACGGCGAAATGCCTGATCTTTACCCAGCGCATCAATCATGCACTTGCGTCCGTTGATGGCGATCGATTCATCTGCCCATTGCTCAATCAGCAGAGTCAGTCCGCGCAGCTTGGGATCATCGGGAATAATTGGGCGCTCGGGATAGGTTTTGTCGAGATAGTCGGCGATCGCCGTTGAATCGGCAATCACTTCATCCCCATCCTTGAGCACAGGCACCTGACGCTGCCCCGACAGCCGAAACACGTCTAACTGACCAACGCCAGGCGTTACCTCTATCTTGCGGTAGGGCAATCCTTTGTAATCGAGAATCAACCGAATCTTCTCGCAGTAGTGAGAAAGCTCAAACTGATATAGCTCTAGCATTGTGTTACCTAGCGATAGTGCGAACAAACGAAAATAATCGGGATTGCGACTCTAGGGACTGTCATCAATTAGCCTCTGATATCCCAGAAATCAACAGTCACAGCCCCTAGCCTGTTTTTGGGTCGGGCGTGGCAACGCTCATAGCATCAGGCGTTTGGTTAGAATTGATGACACGCCCTAGGCAAAAGCAGCACATCTGCCACTCCTTGCCCAGTCGCATTACTGGATTCTCTTGAGTCTCTGTCGGCGAACCCTGGAATTAGGCCTAGCGGCTACCACCTTCATTTAAGGCGCAAGCCGTACCAGTTGCCTCGTTGTCTGGGCTACAGACAGACTTTAAAGCCAGCATTTCCAGCACTTACTACATCCATTCTGGCAAATTCCCTATTTTGCGACCGAATTTGCCCCAAGTGCCCTTCCAAACAGAGTCAATTAGAAAATACACCTAAAGGCATAGAGTCGCTAGAAACCCTTGCCAAATAACGCGCTTACACTATCCTCTGACAAGCCAAAAGTCGCCTCCCTCTAAAGTCGTTAGTTAAATCGAGATAAACATGCCATATTGAATCGTTGTGAATCTTCACACGTCCTTTACAAAGGAAAAATATATGGCTATCAATGTGAATTCCAAGTTCGTCAAAAATTTCGTAGCGTTGGCGGTAACAGCGTCTTTAGGCGCAGTGGCGCTACCCGCTGTCGCTGACATGCATGGCGCTCCTATGCCTGAAGCTGAGGCAGTTCCTGGAGCCGTTGAGGTTCCTGGAGAGGTTCCCAATGCAACCGATATGATGCCTACCGAGGAAATGCCTGGCACCGTTGACACCATGCCTGCCGAGGAGATGCCTGGCACTGTTGACGCCATGCCTACCGAAACCGATCCCGTCGCAACCGAATCCACCGTGGTGGAACTAGCCGCCGAGAATGGTTCCTTCCAAACCCTTGTGGCTGCGATTCAAGAAGCGGGTTTAGCAGAAACACTAAGTGGCGAAGGCCCATTCACCGTGTTTGCCCCCACCGATGAAGCGTTTGCAGCGCTGCCTGAGGGCACCGTTGAGCAACTACTGTTGCCTGAGAACCGCGACCTGCTGGTGCAAATTCTGACCTACCATGTGGTGCCTGGTCGCATCACCTCAGATGAACTGATGTCAGGTGAGGTTGCCACCGTAGAAGGTAGCTCTGTGATGGTGGCTGTAGACGAAGGTACTGTGGCAGTTAACGATGCCAACGTCACCCAAGCTGATATTGCAGCATCCAATGGTGTGATTCATGTCATCGATCGCGTGATCCTACCTCCTGCACTGCTGCAGTAAGCGACACGCTGATTAGTTGGACTCAAGCGATTCACAACTCTTTGGGGTGCCCTGCGTCGCAGGGCACCCCAAAGAGTTGGCCCATAAGTTTCAATTAAGACGGGGTTTTTGGGGCACTACGCGCCGCGCAATACCCCAAAGCCTTTGATCTGCCCTTGCGATAAACGCCGCACATCATTTGCGTTCACCGGACGCAGACAACCTCTGCAGCAAACCGACTATCTGAAACATTTCAAAAACGTTTCAGTGCGGCGCGGTTGGTTAGGAGGCTAGCTACTTCTGAACCGCTGTGAATCCGCCATCAACAACTAGATTATGCCCAGTTACAAATGCAGCCCCATCTGAACAAAGCCAAACTACTGCCTCAGCAATATCTTCTGGCACCCCGATACGCTGTAATGGAATTCCAGCAGCGACTTGATCAAGCATGTCAGGGGGAGCTTCTGCCCATAAATCAGTTTTCACAGCACCAGGGCTCACCGTGTTAATCCGAATTCGATCAGCAGAATATTCAGCCGCTGCTGCACGCGAAAGGGCGATTACTCCTGCCTTTGCTGCGCCATAAGCTCCATAATTTGCAACGCCAAGCAGTGCGCCTTGGGACGAAGTGTTGACGATCGCACCTCCTCCTGACTGCTGCATTACAGGAATTTCGTACTTCATCGATAACCAAACCGACTTGAGATTTGCATTAATTTCAAAATCCCAATCTGCTTCCGATAGGTCAGCAATTTTGCCAGAGCTTCCAGACCCAGCATTGTTAAATGCATAGTCGAGCCGGCCGTAGGTTTCAACTGTCTTCTTGACCATTGCTTCAATATCAGAGGCTTTCGTGACATCTGCCTGAACAAATACCGCTTCGCCACCACTTTCTGTAATGAGTCCAACGGTTTCTTCTCCCTTGTCTGCGCGGCGAGCTACGACCACCACACTTGCCCCAGCCTTGCCGAATGCAATTGCGGCTGCACGACCAATACCAGAACTTGCACCTGTCACAATTGCGACTTTACCAGCCATTGAACTCATGCTTTGCATTCTCCTGGTCTCAGTACTTTGAAGTTATTCTGCCAATTTCAATTCAGCTAGCTTTCGCACTTGTAGATGACTTTCAGAAGCTGTCCTTACCCAAAACCGACTTCCTGAGGGTTGTATATTGCATCTTAAAAGCCTGTCTACAGCCCATGAGAGGAGTTGAATTGGGTGGGTAATCGTTAGTACCTAACCAGCCAACTGACCGCCTGTAACATCCAGATCCATTCCCGTCATTGATGTAGCTTGGTTAGACGCTAAAAACATGACAGCTTCTGCCATTTCATGGGGGGTCATAATTCGCTTTGTAACAAAGCCTTGAACTGCTTGCTCATAGGTGATGCCTTGAAATGCAAAAGACTCTTGCAGTTGAGGTGTATCAACCGCTAAGGGGGAAATAGAATTGATGCGAATATTATGGTCAGTGTTTTCTTGGGCAGCCGCTTTCGTTAACCCAATAATTCCATGTTTACTAGCGTTGTAATGAGCAGTGGTACGAAAACCCACGTGTCCAGCCACTGATGCCATGTTGATGATGTTGCCGCCACCTTGGCGCCGCATCTGCGGAATTTCATACTTCATGCAGAGAAACTCACCCACTGTGTTCGTCATCATGATGTCTATGAAATTATCCAAGGGGATATCTTGAATTTCAGCAGGAGTCATGAAGATACCAGCGTTGTTGAAAGCAATATCGATGCGCTGATACTGCTCCACACAAGTATTGACAAACGCTTTTACATCATTCTCAATTCGGACATCGACCCGTTGATAGGTAGCCTTGCCGCCTGCATCCCGAATACTTTGAGCGACTTGCTCTCCCAAAGCTTCCCGCCGACCACAAAAGTGGACACTGGCTCCCTCAGCAGCAAACGCCCGCGCAGTGGCTTCTCCAATCCCTGATGTGGCTCCGACGATCAGCACCACTTTACCTGTAAAGCGACCGTTAGGATTCACGCTGGCTTGAGGTTCAGACGGATTTTGAGTGTTTGCTTGAGCCGTTTGAGTCGCCATTGCAGTTGTAAACGCAGCAGTCCCGATCGCTCCAGTCGTAAGAATTTGACGGCGACTAATCTTTGACATAATTCCTCACCTGACTTCCTCAAAAACCGATATCTAGTCAAGGAAGGTATGCCAAATGCTGTTGATAAATCTAGGAAATTATTGCTGTTTTGCTGACATAGGCTCCTGGTGTCACCCCAACCTGACGTTTGAAGTGCCAGCCAAAATGACTTTGATCGTAGAAGCCCGTTGCAGTAGCAACCTTCGCAATCGAGAAGCCTTGAACCAACAGCTTCTTTGCTTGGGCAATTCGGAGTTGAGTTTGGTAGGTACTAGAAGACACGCCGACCTCTTTGCGAAAGACACGGCAAAAATGAAATCGACTTAATCCGGCGATCGCTGCCAATGTGTCTAAAGAAATATCACTAGCGTAGTGAGCATGAAGATAGTCACAAGCAAGCATGACAGCCGTGCGAGTTGACTTCAAAGAACGAACAGAAGGGCTATTTGAGACATAACGCTTAATCAGATAAGAGAGAAAGTCCCAAAGGGCTATATCTCGCTCCAATTTGGAAGTCCTCTGATCTGCCGCTGCCTGCAATGCTAAAAACAAATGATTCAATTGTGAATCAGTGAGACATGCTGTTGAGAAGAAAGGGAGGCTAGCAGGCTTCTCAGCCATTTCAGCCGCGATCGTGTGCACCCACGTTGGTCTGATGTGCATCATCGCAAAATGAGCAGGTGCGGTCAGATAGGTGCGATCGCTCGGTGCATGTATCTCACCTGAATGAATCACACTCAAACTTCCAGGAGGGATGGAATAGGATGCGCCGCGATAGTGATACTCACCCTGACAGTTGAAACTCAAACCAAACTGATACTCTTCGTGGGAATGTCTGGGAAGCGGTTCTACAGAACCGGATGTGTAAGCATAGCGCTCTAGTAAGATGCCATCCAATTCCCAGGCATGAACGGAGATTTCTGCTGCTTTGGTTTTCATACAAACAATTTTTTCATAAAAACAATTTAATGTTGCCTCCCACAGATCACCTCTCGGTCATATAGCTACCGCTAATGTAGATAGCCATCTAATCAGGGTTTGAGCTTATCCTAAACTCAGATTTTGAAGGTTGCTGTAAAGCCGGTGCCGTTTTGTCACCGCTAGAAAACTGCTTGAAAAAAAGGGCGGCAATGCAAGGGGATAGGCATGGCTGAATTTATATGTTGTAAAGCTGAGTCATCACGGAGTCGGCAATACGAGCGGCTGCGCCCGGTTGCCCCATGCGGCGATCGCCATTATCCGCAATTAACTGCAAGCGATCGGGGTCATGCATGAGTCGATCAACGGCATCTGCGGTGTGGTGAGGGTGCTTAACCAAAATTGCCGATGGCCCCAGCAGGCGAGTTTGAGCTTCGGCAAAGGCGGGTGTGAATTGGGGGCCGGGGCCTGGATAGATGAAGGCGGGTTTGCCTAATCCCACAAACTGCTCGGTGGCAGTGCCTGCCATCGCCAGCGCCACATCAGCCCGATGCAGACAGTCGCCAAAATGCGCCTGATCCAGCAATAGTGTAGACTGACTGCGCTGAAAGTAGCGCCCATTAGCGCGGCGCTGCCAGCCGCGTTCTGTAAGCGCGTGGTGCAGGGGGTCTGGGTCAAGGCTAGGGGCGATCGCTCCCAGAAACATCAGAGGGGCGGGCGATCGCGCCAAGAGGCTTTCTACCCCTTCTAAAATAATTTGCCAGTTGGTATAGACTTCGGGTGGCCGAGACCCCGGCAGCAGCAGCAGCGTTAGCGGATTGCCGTGGGGCGGCAGTTCCAAGTCTCCTGTGGGTTCTAGCCCATCCATCATGGGGTTGCCCAAGTCAAACACAGGCAGATCCCAACGGCGCAGTGTATCCGCAGTAAGGCGATCGCGCGGATACACCGCTCGGCAGCGAGGATGTTCCATTAGCCAGCGCTCCCACGGCAAATAAACTGATCCCCACAGGTTCTCTAATCGGTCAAACCAAGTGGGGCGCGGCAGCACCCCGGCTTCATCCCGCAGGTAATACTCCGATTTTGCAGTGCCCACAAAGGCATAGGGCGCGCCGCCATACCAAGCAAACAGTAGGGGCACAATGTCACCCACCGCCAGCACTGCACCCCCCTCTTGCGCCCAAGCTTTGACGGTGCGCAGTTGCGCAAGGGTAAGCGCCACCAGCCCACCCTGCAGATCGCGCGCCAGTTGCCGCCCATCCATATAAATGAAGCCCCCTGACGGCAGCCGCTTAGCAGGCCCAATAAGCGGAATGTTGGCGTGGGTGTAGGCACTGCCCTCGCCCACGAGCGACATCGCGGCTAGCTCGGGCGCATGGGGCAGCGCCCGCAATTGCTGGAGAATGCGCAGGGCGATCGCATCTTCTCCATGACCATTGCTGATGCAGAGAAGCTTCATTCGGCGGGGGTGTCCTCGTTAAAATCAATCACGATCCCATTCCACTGGTGGCCCCAAAAAAACTAGGGCAGCACTGTTCCCCATCTTTGGTGGCGACCTCATACCTGAGGCACCGTGCCATAGCGCTGGCTAAAGCGCTGGCTAAACTGCTGCACGGCCTGATCCAGCTCAACTGACCGCGACGCCTTAAACAGGAGGCGATCGCCCGGTTGCACGAGCACCAGCAGCCGCTCGACCAGACTCGCCTGATCGACAAAGGCGGTGGCGGACAGAGGGGCCGCACCCGCTAATAAGGCGTCGCGCTCTGCGGGGTCTGCTAACACCAGCAGATGATCGATCCCCATCTGCCGCACGGACACACCCACCTGATGGTGGAAATCAGGGGCGCGATCGCCCAATTCCTTCATTGTGCCCAGCACCGCAATGCGACGGGTTGCGGGGGTGTCTGCCAGCAGCCGCAGCGCCGCCAGCATTGACTCTAGCCCCGCATTGTAGGTTTCATCTAAAATCACCACATCGCCCGGCAGATCGAGGCGCTGCGCCCGCCCCTGAGGAAGCTGCACAGACACCGACTGCTGGGCGATCGCCCCCCAGTCCACCCCGGCGGCGCGAGCCACGGCCAGGGCCGCCAAAAAGTTCAGCGCGTTGTGGGCTCCAGGCAACGGCAGCGCAAACGACATCTCGTCTACCACTAGGGTTGTGGCATCTAGCAATGTGCCCTGCACATCACCCCCCGTGAGCCCATAGACTAGCGTCTCTCCCTCCCAGACCTGGGCAGCCGTTGCCATCAGCCGCGCGTTGTCGTAATTGAGGATGGCGGTTCCTCCCGATGGCATGGCCTGAAGCAGCTCACATTTGGCTTGGGCGATCGCCTGCTCAGACCCCAACCGCCCAATATGCGCCGTGCCCACATTCGTGATTACGCCGATGGTCGGCTGCGCGATTTGGGTTAACAGCGCAATCTCACCTGCGGCCCGCATACCCATCTCGATCACAGCAAATTGGTGCCGATCGGGGTCTAGCTCTAGCAGGGTTTTGGGCACGCCAATTTCGTTATTAAAGTTGGCCTGGGTTTTCAGCACGGCGCCCTGTGTGCCCAGCACTGCCGCAATCAGCTCCTTGGTTGTGGTTTTGCCCACCGACCCCGTCACCGCCACAACAGGATGCGGAAACTGCTGCCGCCACCAGCGGGCGATCGCCTGATAGGCCGCTAGCGTATCTGACACGAGAAGCAGCGGCAGATCCCCAGCATCTTCTGATACTAGAGACTCTGGCACACGGGACTCTGGCACACGAGACACGATAGCGGCGATCGCCCCTCGCTCCCTCGCCACAGTCAAAAACTTATGCCCGTCAAAGCGATCGCCCACCAGCGCCAAAAACACTTGCCCTGGCTGCAGCAACCGCGTATCCGTCACAATCTGGCGCACCTGCAGCTGAGGCGGTGCCGTGCCTATGACCGCCGTTGCGGCAATCACCTCTGCCAGCGTTGTCAATTCGATGCCAAACCCCATATTCGTTACGCCGATGCGTCAGCAGTCATCATACCCCTTCGCGCTACGCTCGCTGCGCGCATTGACTCAGAGAAACAACAGAGGAACCTAGAGAAGCGATAGAGGCTCTACAGCGAAATATCGAAAGGACTAAGCAGTTGCGCCACCTCTCCGTGTTTTTACAGAGACGGGTTAGCACACAGATAGCTGCTGTCGTCTGCCCAAATTGGCGCATTAAAGGGCGATCGCTTGTTTTACCAGCCCCAACGCTGTCCAATCAAACTTCATCAAGATTTGACGGCAATCTCAGTAAATTTACCAAATCTTTAAGTAGCTGTGACTCCAATCACAACCCTGCGCGCATGGCGCCCTGTAATATAAAGTACAAAGATTGAGAGATCAGTGTTCTCTCGGGTAGTGTTCTCTCGGGTTCTGGTGCCTCAAGCAAGGCTCTGGCGGCAGGGTTTCTGATGGCCCAAAACAGGCTGATTGCCGCGCTCCAATTGCGCATCCGGTTGTGGAACTTTTCTCATCTCTCAGCTCGTCTAGCCGCTTAGCACCCAGCCCCCTGACTCTTCCGATGGTTTGTTTAGAGCCTGTTTAGAGAGATGCTAAGTCAGGCAAGCGCTGAATGCTCGAGCGCGTTTAGGCGGGTCAAGCCAGCGTCAAGTCGGGATAGACGCGAAAAACAGTGATGCAGCAGAGAGAGACTCATGCGTTACTTGATATGGAAGGCGCCCCACCCTCCCCCCTTTCCCAAACCGCTTCACTCAAATTGCATTGCTTTAGCGATGAGCAGCAGCACCCTTGGCATAAACGCCAAGGCCGTTCCCGACAGTTAAATAACGCCCCATTAGGCCCCTCACTTTTGGGCATCGTGCGCTCACAGCTTTAAACAAGTGAGTTCAAGCGGTACAGTAAGTCAGGTTTTGTAGTCTGAGTTTTGCAATTTTAGGTTTCATCCAGCCTCTGTCTTCCCCCTAATCCTGATCCCGTCCTGTCTATCGTCACCATCTGTTATCAACATCTATCAACATCCCCTGAGCCTACCTGAGGAGCGCTGACGTGGTCATCGCAGCATCTAACCCTTTTAGCCGAACCATCACCCCACACGAGCAGATGATTTACGACCATCTGCTGTTTTGGATTGAGGTAGACTCTCCAGACGAGATGCTGCAGCGGTTCCATGACCTATTCATTGATGGAACTCAATACCCAGATGCGCAAATTCTCCATGCGCTCGACCATGTGGTTAATTCGCGTGTCGCGCTAGCCGAGTTTCGCTTTGTGCTGAATCGGTGTTGCCACATTCTGATCAACCGCTGGCAGTCTAGAAAAGTAAACCAGGCCGCGGTTCTAGAACTGATCGAGATGTTTAGGCAGGTGTCGCCGACAGCGCCAGGCTATCTGAATCGATCACGCACGCTGCGGCGGCAGCGGGAGTTGGTGCGCCGTTTTATAGAAACAGAACAATATTTGACCTTGAATCGGCTGGCTCAGGTGGTCAGCCAGTCAGCCGAAGCCAATGGCCAAGCTGGCAACCGCCCCTTGGGGACGCTGATTCGTCGATATCCCTACCTCTATGAATTTTGCTTGCTGAGTGAAGACAGCACCGATGAGCAGCAGCAAACAGTGCGCCATATTCAGCTCGACGTGCAGCGTAAATTTGAGCTAGATCTGTCTCAATATGTGACGTATCAAGCGCGGCGATCGCAATCCACAGCCGATGTGCAGTCTGGTGTTCGGCCCGTCCCCCGGCTGATTCAGCCCGTCTGCAACCCCACATTGCTCAGTGATGAAGAGGTAAATCAAGCGCTTAGCCACTATGCCGGGCGAATTGACGGCTACCGCTCCTACAAAGATTTGGCCCACAATTTCCTCATCCACAATAGCTGTGGTCAAACGCTTCAGGGCTTTAAGGATGATCTGTACGAATACATCACGGCGTCAGTTGACCCAGAGTATGGCAAGCGCCAGTTCAACAACCAGTTCTACGACTATTTGCAAAACTTGTCGCCTGAAAGCAACTCTCAGCGTTTAGATGATTTTTTGTTGGTGCGGATGTGTAGCCAGATCCTCAATTTCTTGGTGGTAGAAAGCCCCAGCCGCCCCAATCACTATGTCTTTGTCGATCTGATCACAAACTTGGGGCCTGTGCTCACCACGGGCATTTTGCTAAAAATTATTCTGCTCTGCCGCAAGGTCAAGCCTGCGCTAGAGCGGCGCTTTTCTGTCTTGTTTAGTCATTATGAAGGCTACACGCGGGATACGGTGGAGTGGTTAGTCATTGCGCTAGAAAATATGAATGTGGCGCTGAGCGCGCACTTTGGCTCGGTAGATCTATCGCTCATTCGCTAGCTATGCTGCTCTTTCGGCGTGAGGGTTAGAGTAGGTCTGTTAATGAACCTGGGTTATAAAACCTGCGCGCTGCACGTAGATTCCACAACCCTCAACGTCTCAATGCGCGCTTTGAACGCTGTTTTGCAGCCTTTGGAGGAAGTCCTAGCGTCTCCCAAAACGGGAGCAGAGGAGATGGATTCAGAGGGCGATCGCCCCTCAGCAACGCCTGCATCAGTTCGCACCTGATCTATCCCCCCCTTCCGACCCCGCTTAGGATTTTTCGCGCTGAAGCTGTTTCAGCGTTTGATGCATCTCTGGTAGACGTTTCCACAGAGTCGCGATTCTGAAATGGAGACGGCTGCTGATGGCGGGCGTGCCCGAAACCACTTCGCCAGCCGGAATATCGTGATGCAATCCGCTTTGAGCGCCCACTTGTGCTCGATCGCCCACATGAACTTGATTCGCTATCCCCACTTGCCCACCCATCATGACCCGATTGCCCACCCGTACCCCACCGGCCAACCCCGTTTGGGCCGCCAGCGCGCAGGCTTCGCCAATCGTGCTGCCATGGCCAATGTGAACCAGGTTGTCGAGCTTGGTCTGGCGACCAATGCGCGTTTCGCCTACTGCAGGACGGTCAATGGTGGAATTGCAGCCGACTTCTACCCCATCCTCCAGCACGGTGATGCCTGACTGCTCCATCTTGAGCCAGCCCTCGGCGGTGGGCACAAAGCCAAAGCCTTCAGAGCCAATCACTGCTCCAGCATGGATCACACAATCAGCCCCAAGCTGGCAGCGCTCGTGCAGCACGCAGTTGGCATGCAGCAGGGTGCGATCGCCCACCGTTACCTTGGGATAAATCACTACATTGGGGTGAATGCAGACGTGGTCGCCAATTGTGCACCCCGGCTGAATCACCACATGCGGCCCAATGGCGACGCCCTCGCCCAACTGCACCGACGGGTCAATCACTGCAGTGGGATGAATGCCCGGAGCCAGCCGAAACGGTTGATAAAACAGAGCGATCGCCCTGGCGAAAGCCAAACGGGGATGCGGCACCGCCACCCAGGCGATGCCGCGCTCCGTCGCGGCGGCTTGCAACGCCTGATCAAACGGCAAAATCAACGCACTAGCCTGGGTTGTGGTGATTTGGCTGGCGTGTTTATCCCCTCCGATATAGGCCAGTTGGCCGGCCTGGGCTTCGTTGACAGCGGCCATGCCGAGCAACTGCGGGTCAAGATTGGCTTCTATCGCTAAACTGCTGTGTTCTACCTGCCCTAGTGCCTGCACCACTTGGCGAAACTGCATCACACCACCCTCCCACACGTTGAGTCCTGTTTGATTATCCATCGTGGGTTCTGGATAATCCACAAGACAGGGCTGATTTGCTGCACAAATTTGAGCAGAACGCCGCGCCATGCCCAAAACTCCGTCCCACTATTCGCAAATCAGCAGTCGCCATGCCGTGGCGTGAGCCAAGCCCGTGCAACGGAAACGCGTCTCAAAACACCAAAACTTAACGCTAAAGAGGATTTTGGGAAGGCTGAGCTTCCCAAAAATTGTCCAATTGCGTAAGACACATCTTCACCCAACTGGCATCTAGAAGAATGCTGGGCAACCCCTTTTGGGGATTGACTCAGGCTGACGGCCCTGCGGTGGACGGACTCTGGAGCCTTACAAACGCAATACAGATTGTGATGAATAGGCGGATGGGGTCGCGCTATCGTTGGATAGAGCTTAATAGAGATGTGGGCGTTGGGTATGGGCTTGGGTATAGCTTTTTGGGAACAGGCGATCGCCTCCTAGTTTCACCAAAACCCGACAGAATCCAGCCAGTTTTAGCCCACTTCATCAACTGTCCGTAATCGACAGGCGACTCGATGTAGTCGTACTATTGTGCGTTGTGCGGTTTGTGCATTATGCAGACTATGCGCAGATGGGTCATCGTGCTGTGCTGAGGATGATTTAACGGGGCTATGCAACCACCTTTTTTACCGGGAACGATCTTACAAAACCGCTATCGTCTGCTTAGCATCTTGGGGCAGGGCGGATTCGGGTGCACCTACCTAGGCGAAGACGTGGGGCGCTTTAACGAGCGCTGCGCGGTCAAGGAATTTATCCCCAGTCAGGTGGGCGACAATGCCCTGGGCAAATCGCGGGAACTCTTTCAGCGCGAGGCGCAAACGCTATACCAAATCAACCATCCTCAGATTCCGCAGTTTCGCGCCACGTTTGAAGAGGGCCAGCGACTGTTTATTGTGCAGGACTACGTGGAAGGCAAAACCTACCGTGACCTGCTCACCGAACGCAAGCATACGGGCATGGCGTTCTCAGAACCAGATGTGCAGCGGCTGATTCGACAACTGCTGCCCGTGCTGGCCCATATTCATGCCAAGGGGCTGATTCACCGTGACATTGCGCCCGATAACATCATTTTGCGCCAGGCTGATCAAACCCCGGTGCTGATTGACTTTGGCGTGGTCAAGGCGATCGCCACCCAAGTGCAACTGCAAACGGGCTACGGCTCTACTACCGTAGGCAAACTGGGCTTTGCCCCGCCTGAGCAAATGCAGACCGGGCGGGCCTACCCCAACAGCGACCTTTACGCCTTGGCGGTCACCTCTATTGTGCTGCTCACTGGGCGAGAACCGCAGGAGCTCTATGACGACGTGACCACCACCTGGTTCTGGCAGCGCTATGTCACCGTGCATCCGACCCTAGCGGCGGTGATCAACAAACTGCTGAGCTATCGCCCGAGCGATCGCTATCAATCCGTGAGTGAGGTGGCGCAAGCGCTACAACCGCTGTTTGGCGGCACCAATGCGCTACCCCCACCACCGACTTCACCCGTCGTCCCGACTGCTTCCCCTAAGGGCAGTGGAGTGCCGCCTGCGCCACCGCTGCCCTTAGGGGCCACACCTGTGCAGCCTGGCACCAACCTGTCTCAAATGCGAACGGTGGCCGTGGGGCGGCGTCCGATTACGAACCCAACCGGTATGGCGGCATCGTCGGCTCAGCCGCAGAACCGTCCCCGCCATACAACACCTGTGGTGGCTCCCTCTCCCACTCGCTCGGGCGCCTGGGAGAACCCCTGGGCGGTGATTGGCATGGGCTTGGGGCTTGCGGTGATTACCGGTGTGGCCTCGTGGGCTGTGGTCACTGCGCTGATGAATGAAGGATCATCCGACATTGGAGCTCAGCCCAGCCCAATTCCGACTGAAACAGTAACACCCACGCCCACGCCTACACCCACGCCCAGCCCCACACCTACCCCTACCCCCAGTGAACCCGTCATCTTTGACCAATCCATTGGGCTTGCAGCAGGTGCAACCACCGACCTGCGGGGCAACCTGCAAGGCAATCAGTGGATTAACTACAGCTTTGCCTTAGATGGCGACGATACCCTCAACGCCCGGTTGGAGGGCGATGGCATTGTGATGTCGGTGCTGGGGCCAGACCAGCGTCCGGTCGATAGCTTGGCGGATACCGCGTTGGATTGGCAGGGTCAGGTGCGGCAGTCGGGCACCTATACGGTGCAGGTTAGGCCGCTGGATGAGTTTGGGCAGGTGAACTACACGTTGCAACTCCGGCGCGATCGCCCCGAGCCAGAACCTAGCCCCGAGCCAGAGCCAATCCCCGAACCCAGTCCCGAGAATTCTGGTAATGGTTCTGAGGATGATTCTGGTGATGATTCTGAAGGAAATTCGGATGACGACCTGACGCTTAGAGAAGAGAACGTGCGTGTGAGGTCGGGAGAGCGGATTGAAGTCAGCGACCAGGTGAACCCTACTACGGTGCGGCGCTACCGCGTCAGGCTGCGACAAGGTGAAACGCTCTCTGCCGATCTCATCCAGGGCGATGCGTTTATGATGCTGCGGGCACCGGATGGTCGTGTCATTGATAATTCTCAAGTAGAGGCCAACCGCAACGGGCACTACACAGTTGATATCTACGCCGACCGCGTCGTCAATTTTGTCCTTGGGCTGCGAGTTCGCTAAGCAAGGTGATGACTGCAACCGCTAATTGCGATTACCTCAAGCAACCCGCAGACGCTTCAGGCTGCGGCGACCTGGCCTATTGACTTGGCGTATGATGAAGAGCGATCGCCCTACCGGTTCCCTTGAGTTCCTGCTATGAACACCCCGGCCCATGTTGTGATTAATCTGCTTGGCCTTGGACGACAGGATACGGCGGTGGTGCTGTCGCCTGTGGTGATCGGGGCAATTTTGCCAGATGCACCGATATTTATCTTTTACTTTTACGAGAAAGTCATTCGCAACATGCCCGAAGCCTGGATCTGGCGCGTGGGCTATTATCAGCCGCACTGGCAAAATTTTATTGATGTATTTAACTCACTGCCGCTAATTGGGCTAGCGTTGGCGATCGCCTACTGGCAGCGGTCTCAGTTCGGCATTCTGCTCTGCCTAAGCATGGTGCTCCATATCGCAGGTGACTTGCCCGTTCATCATGACGATGGACATCGTCATTTTTTCCCCTTCTCGAACTGGCGGTTCGAGAGCCCTGTGTCTTACTGGGACTCAAACCACTACGGCAATATTTTTTCTGTGATTGAAATTCTGGCTGTAGTGGCAAGCTGCTGGGTGCTATTTCAGGGGTATCAGTCGTGGGCGGGGCGAGCCATGATCGGCTTGGTCGGAGTGACCTACACGCTTTATTTTGGCTATGTGTTTGCAGTTTGGAAAAACTAGCACCGGCAAGCAGACCTCGGGTGATGTTCTAGACCTGTGGTCAGGGTTGCTAAACTGCTTAAGGCTTAGGGCATTCAGAATTATCATCCACATGTCTACAACACGACCCAGACCTCGTCCGCTCTTGTGAGAATCAGCGCTAGAAGTAGCTGCTGGATTTGCGATGTTGCACCGCAGTCACCCCGACCGATTGCAACACTTTGCCGGTATCGACGGTGGCATAGATCAGCCAGTGATCGTGGCATTTCATGCGGTTCTCAATGCGACACTCCAACGCGGCTAGCGCCTCATCCAACACAGCGCACCCGTTGGAGGCAGGATGAGTCGCCAAGCCCACAAAGCGATCCTCTCCCGGCTGCATGGGCTTAAGAAAGTGGCGGCGCAGACCTTGCCCTTCTTTGAGCACATTCAGGACGAAGCGATCGCCGTTTTGCGGCAAGAGCGACTCGGCTTGGTCGGCCGCTAAGGCAAGGGTTAGACCAGGGGGATTGAAGGTAGCCTGCGATACCCAAGAGGTGAGGATGCCAATATCCATTCCGTCGATTTTGGCGGTGAGGATGCAGAGCGAGCCTGAGATGCGCGCGACGGCCTGCTCAGTGCGGTCGGTTTGGGCACTGAGCACAGGTTGCCGAGCGGTGCGAGTTTTGCTGACTTTTTTGAGCGCTTGGGCAAAGCTGGCTCCGGCTGCCTCGCACTCATGCAGCACCTCGTCCGTGGGCTTAAACTTCACCCGCAGCGGGTCAAAGCCAAAGGTATAGCCTGCGTCTTGCAGCTTGCGCTCCAGCATATCCACCGCTTCGCCACTCCAGCCGTAGGAGCCAAACACCCCCGCCAGCTGAGTTTTGGGCGCGGTAGAGAGCACCAGCCCCAGCGCCGTCTGAATTTGCGTGGGCGCATGACCCGCCAGCGTCGGAGAGCCGATGATAAATCCGTCACTCTTTTCCACGGCAGCGGTGATATCTGCGGGGTCGGTGAACTCGCAGTTGATCGAGGCGACTGAAACCCCGGCTTGGGTTAGCCCTCGGGCGATCGCCCCTGCCATCGCGGCGGTGTTGCCATAGGCCGAGGCAAACAGCAGCGTCGTGCTAAAGCTTTGGGAGCGTTGCTCTTCACACCAGCAGCGATAGTCAAACATCAGACGACTCGCGCTGTAGCGAGCCAGCGGGCCGTGGGTGGGCGCTAAAATCCGCATCTGCTCGGCCACCGGCTGGAGGCGATCAAGGGCAGCCTCAACCTGTTTGGCCTGGGCGGCGTGCAGGCAATCAAAATAATAGCGGCGATCGCCCTGCAAGTCGCGCCACTGCTCGTCAAACACTGGCGCGTCGCAAATATGTGCCCCAAACAGCTTATCGGTGTAAAGGATCTGGCTAGCTGGGTCATAGGTGCACAGCGCGTCGGGGTGGCGCGGAGTGGGGGTGGGCACAAATTGCAGGGTGTGGCCCTGCCCCAGAGCCAGCGTGTCCTCTGCATTCACCACCAAAATGCGCAGGGGGTAGTTGGGAAAGGCCGTGGTGAGCACCACTTCGGCAGCGCGGGTGCAGACAAAGGTAATTTGTGAGGCGATTTCAGGATTCAGCAGCGCTTTGAGGGTGGCGCAGCGATTGGGGTTGATATGCCCCAAAATCACGTAGTCAATCGTTTGCAGATAGACGTGAGTGGCCAATTCTTCAATAAAAAATTCGGTAAACGACTCACCCGGCGGATCGATCAGCGCCGTGTCGTCTGCCTGAATCAGGTAAGCGTTGGCCGTGGTGCCCTTTTGCTTGCCATACTCTACCTCAAACTTGAGCCGATCAAACGTGCGCGATCGCAGCACCAGAGAATCGGGGCCAATCTCAGCGACCTGAACATCGCGAGCGTGAGTCTGAGTCATAACCAAACACCTATGAAGGGCAGAAGGCAACGGCGCGACAGCGGCGTCATTTAGTCGGGCGCAAAAATCACCTGCAAGTCTAGCTCGAAGCCGGGCAGCACTGGGTCAGCCGAAAGCTGGGTGGGCGATCGCACCGCGTCTACAGTTCCGTTTGCCCAGTAAACCTCAATTAGCTGGGTTTTGGGCTCGATCAACCAACCTAATTGCACGCCATTGGCGACATATTCCTGCATCTTAAGGCGCAGGTCGTCTAGATCATCCGTTTCAGAGCATAGTTCTACCACAAAGTCGGGGCAAAGGGGCGGAAACCGCCGCCGCTGGTCGCGGGTGAGCGACTCCCACCGATCGAGACGCACCCACGCCACATCGGGCGAGCGGGTTGCGCCGTTGGGCAGTTTGAATCCGGTAGACGAATCAAAGGCTACACCCAGCTGGACTGTGCGGTTCCAGCTCCAGATTTGGCCTTCTAGGTCTAAATTGCGTTGACCGCTGGTGCCACCGGTCGGGGGCATGAATACGAGTGCTCCATTTGCAGCGCGTTCTAGTCGCACTTCTGGGTTGGCAGCGGCCAACTGAGCAAACTGCTCGTCGGTCAGGTTCAGCGCTTTGCCAAGATTGAGGGTGAGAACCGTCATCAGGAAAACCTCTAGAACATGCGCCAACCCCTAAGCAAGACTGTAGCCGACCCCGGAACCAGGCCCTAGCCACAGCCCACCATCAACTCTATCCATAATCCCGCTATGCTGATGATCCAAGTATTGAGGAATCTCCGCTATCTCTGATCGGAGTGTATCGGAGTTCGGGTCGAGCGGGGCGATCGCCCCACCGATCAGTAAGGGTTAGTAATGGTTCCCCACTTTGCGATGGTGAACAGCCGTGAGCGAGTCGGGCTTAGAGACGCGCCCCGTATCCACCGTGCTATAGACCACATAGTGATCCGAGCACTCCATGCGGCTCACCACTTCACATTCCAAATATGCGAGGGCATCGGCCAGAATCGGCGACCCGTGGGTGGCGGGGTAGGTTTTGATGCCCGCAAAGCGGTCTGCCCCAGGAGGAAAGCGCTTGAGGAAGTGCCGCATCAGGCTTTGATAGTTGCCTTCCTCCAACACATTGAGAACGAAGCGATCGCCCACATGCATCAGCGACTCAATGGCGCGGTCCTTGGCGACGGCAATGCTAATGCCCAAGGGCTCCATGCTGGCCTGCGACACCCAAGAGGCCAACATGGCGCTAGCCACATCGCCTTTTTTCGCTGTGATAATGTAAAGCCCACCGCTCAGCCGCCCCAGCGCTTTGTCCAAATCCGTATTCAGGGACTTCATGTGCTTGACGGTGCGATCGCGCGTCAGCCATTGGCCCAAGTCAGTACCCGCTTCTTCACACAGTTGGTACAGCGCATCCGTGGGCGCTTCCTTCAGCAAAATGGGAGCAAACGATTCCGTCGCACCGATTTCTTGAAACTTGTTGCGCAGGGGATAGACCGATTCGTCATCCTCACCTCCGCTCTCGAACAGGCCCACCGCCTGCTTGGCATGGCTGGTTGCCAGAATGGTGCTGAGCAATGCCTGAATTTCTTTAGAGAATTGCGGCGGCATCCCAATGACCAAGCCCGCTGCAATATCCACGAGCACCCGAACCTCTTGGGGATCGGCAATGAGCAGGTCAACCATTTCCACCGCCACTCCGGTTTTGGCAATGCCTCGGGCGATCGCCTCCGCCAGCGCCGTGCTGTTGCCATAGTCAGCCGCATAAAACAGCGCTACTAGGGTTTCTGCTTTGGCCTTGGCGGTGCTCCAATCGCGGTAGCGCCCCATCAACTCCTCGATATTGTGGCGCAGCAGCGGCCCATGGCCCGTGGCAACTAGATCAATCTGCGGCAGGTTCGACAGTCGCTTCAGCGCTGATAGCACCGAGCGGGCGTTAGGCCCCATCAGGCAGTCGTAGTAGATCCGATAGTCTGCTTCAATGACGGGCAGATCCAGGTCGTAGCTGTGGTTGTCGCAAAAGTGCATCCCAAAGGCATCGCAGGTGTAGAGCACCTGAGTGCCGTGGTCGTAGGTAAAGATGGTGTCGGGCCAGTGCAGGTTGGGCGCAGAGATAAACTCTAACTCGTGCCCCTTGCCCAAGTCGAGGCGATCGCCCTGCTTCACCACCCGGCGCGAATAAGGGCGATGCACTAATTCGTCTAAGAATTGCAGCGCAATCTTTGCGCCCACAACCGTGATATCAGGATTTAGCTCCAGCACATCCTTAACTAAACCGCTGTGGTCAGGCTCAGTATGGCTGATTACTAAATAATCGATCGACTGGGGATCAATCAACCCAGTCAGGCAATCCAGATAGAGGTGGCGAAACTTTTCGTGAGCGGTATCAACCAGCGCTACCTTCTCGCCGCGAATCAAAAATGAGTTGTAGGTCGTCCCGTTTTCGAGCGGAAACTCAATGTCAAAGCGATCCCGATCCCAATCGAGCGATCGGATGGCGGTGGTCTCTGCTGCAACCTCTAACGTTTGTAACGTGAGTCGAGCTTGTTTACGTTCTGCTGCTACGACCATGGCCGCACCTCCGTGTCATTCATACAGGATTTGAATCGTTTGAGTGTGAGGGGGTTCACATCTCCTCTATTATCGCCTGCACTACGGGGGGTTTGTAAAGTTTCGATAAGCAATTCTACTAATTGGCTCAGCTTATCGATCCCGACTCCGTTACCGCAGAGCGGTTGAGGCTTGCCGACAGAGCGCCACGGCTAGCGTGGCGGGTGGGGGTGATCCCCCCCCATCTTGTGCCGAGCAGCAAAATAAGTGATACCTCTGGCAAAAGATCTTCTAAAATGTCAAGCCATTACGGTTCCGCGTTGTGCTGCTGGTCTTGGCAGCCACTCCTTCAGCAGTTACCCGGCAATTATTATGGCTAGACCTTTTAACTCACGTGACGTGCGGTTGGCGATCGCCACGGGTGCGATCGCCGCCACGACCTTCTTCAGTGTTTCTGCGCCTGTTCTGGCTTCCCGCTTCACCGAGCCGCCGCTGCTGCTCAGTCAGCGCGTTGACGCCCCCACCCTGCAACTCGAAGATAGCGGCGATGCCGTCACCGACGTGCAAACGCGGTTAGCAGACTTAGGCTATTTCGACGGCCCTGTGACGGGTTACTTTGGCACGCTGACAGAAGACGCCGTGGTGCGCTTTCAGCAAGACCAAGGACTCTTGGCCGATGGCATTGTGGGTGGTCAAACTTGGGTTGCATTGCAGCCGTCTGGCGCTGACGAGACTCTATCGCCCGAGCAGCGCGGCTACTGGCAACAGGGCGACGTGGGGGATACCGTGGCAACGCTGCAAACCCAGCTCAATGCCCTGGGCTATGACGCTGGCGCTCCAGACGGCGTATTTGGCCCGCAAACCGAAGCGGCGGTGATTGCGTTTCAGGCGGCGCAAGGGCTTGCCCCCGATGGACTAGCGGGAGCATCCACCCTGGCAGCACTCCGCAATCCCAGCACGGCTGCGCCCTCAAGCTCGGCTCAGGCCGCCACCGTGCAAACAGCCCCATTTGCACCCGCCCCAGTAGAAACGGGCTTCCCCGCGCCCACTGTCTCGGTGCCGCCGCCGGTCTCCCCGTCGATCGAGGCGCAGGGCTTGCCCACCCTCGAGTCCTATCCCACGGCGCAGCCTAGCTCGCAGTTCCCTGCCACGGAGCAAGGCGATGTCTTGCAATTGCAACAGCAGCTTCGCAGCATGGGCTTTTATACTGGCCCGCTGGATGGGGTGATGTCGCCGCTGGTGCAGCAGGCCATTGATGCAGCCCAGCGCGCCTATGGGGTCTCGCCGAGTGATTTGCGATAGGGCGATCGCTCTACGAAATTATCCTGATGACACGGAGCGATCGCTGAATGATCAAAAACGGTCGCGCGACGCGCTAGTGTCTGACAGGAATCCGACAGGAATCTAATCAGTATCGACAGCAATTTTTAATCGCTTGAATCCGATGCTTAATGGGAGCACCCTAGCTCACTCAAGCAACAAGTTCTGTCATTCAGATCTGATGGGCCTACGACGAGATCCCGAGTCAGAGGCTAGAGCGTTTGGCTTTGCCATCTCAATGAGAATGCTCGACCGCTATTCCTGAACTCGTCATTTCCGTAAACTCCTATGAAACCGTATCACCAGGTTCCAATCCTTGAGTGCAATGAGCCGTTATGCTCAATCCCCCTTGAGCAGTTCGCAGTGCCGCTAGCTCATCCCTATGCCAGCCTTGGGGCACCCTACGGCAACGCCTCGCCCTACCTGCTGCGAAAAGATGTCGTGCAGCGGCTGCGGCTCGCCCAAAACCGATTGCAGGCCCGTCAACCCGGGTGGAAGATCCAAATTTTTGACGGCTATCGTCCCGTTGCGGTGCAGCATTTCATGGTGAATTACACCCTAAGGGAGCTGGCGCTGGCAAGGGGGCTCGATGTGCACCGACTAGATCAGCATCAACATCAAACGCTGCTGAACGAAGTCTATCAATTTTGGGCCGTGCCCAACCCCGACCCCACCACCCCGCCGCCCCACAGCACTGGGGCCGCCGTAGATGTCACCTTAGTGGACGCCAGCGGCCAGCCCGTGGCAATGGGCGGTGATATTGATGAACTCTCAGAGCGATCGCACCCTAACTATTATGGCGATCGCATCAACCCCAAAAGCCCCCGCTACTGCCACACCGCCGCCACCTATCACCGCCACCGCACCCTGCTGCACTGGGCCATGACCACCGCCGACTTCTGCCGCCACCCCCACGAGTGGTGGCATTTCTCCTATGGTGACCAACTGTGGGCCTGGCTCAAAACCAAAGACACCATGGACACCATGGTAGTGGCCCGATATGGTGCCGTGCTGGATTAACCGTGAGCACAGAGATGACGCCCTGAACAGGACTAACGCACTTGGTGTCGCATCCTAACAATGTTGGCTGACGTTCGGGAAGCTTAGCTCTCCCAACGTCAGCCAACTGCGTGAGTTCTACCTAATTTGAACCTAACTTCGGCATACGCTCTCACTCTGAATGCGCAGAGCCATCAAAGACAGTAGACCCTCACAGGTCACCCCTCAACCCAAATCCAGTTTTTCTGAGTACGCCCTTATCCCAGAAATCGATCCGGTCTCCCATCTGCTCCGAGCCGAGCGGTCTTGCCAGCGCCCAGTCTGACGCCCTCCACACCCAAACCCCTTGCAGAGGGGTTCTAGGGGACGGGCTTCGTCCCCTAGCGGGGGTTCGGGGGGACGCCCCCCCGAGGTTTGGTTCTGCCGTTCGTTGTTCTATTCATCAGACCAAGCCCCGCACCAGCCATCTCACCCTATACCCATCCTGATTGTCCTGCTTGGCGGCTCCCCATGCAGCGCAAAGACGGAGTGCTTTTACAAGATGACCTCTGCCTAAACTAAGAGGCTTGACCATAGGATCAGCCTTTTCCTTCAGACCCCACATGATCCCTACATGGTAGTGACCTCGCGTTACTTGAAATAAATCAACAAATTGAGGCCGGGAATAGTGCGCGACAGCGTCCACAGCAACAGGCCCACATAGAGCAGCCCCAGCACCCACTGATACCAAACAATTAGGGTGATCAGAGCAGGCACCGCTTGATCACGCAGACGCAAATCATTAAAGCCAAACCGCAAGATATTGTTGAGGCTAACGTCGATATAATTTAGCCAGTTCCAGCGGCGATCCCATAAAAGCGGGTTATAGCGCTCGCGAAATAGAGGATAACGCGGAATTGTGGGCAGTTTATTAATCAAAATCCGCAGTTGACGGGTGCTGCCATCTTCCACAAAATAGCTGGTCTCCATCAAGTCGTGGTAGCGGCCCTGCCGATAGAGCCACAGCGTGCACCCTAGCGGCAGCGGCACGGCGACAATAACCAAACACAGCAGCGTAAAGCCGGGGTAGTCACTAGTACGCAGAATGATGGATAGCCCCACCACGACAAAGGCGGCAGCAGCGCCACTGATCCATAGCGCTTCTTCGAGAGTGGGCAGGATGGGCTCTGGATGGCGGCGGCGGTAGCGGTCGAGCAGCCAAAAGAGAATGGAGTAGAAGGCGATCGCCACTAAACCTACCCCAAAAATAAGGCCGGTGCTGGTGCCCGACCGAGTGAGCAGCAGCAGCACGGCGGTTTGCAACCAGAGGGCGGCAGTGCCGAACCGATCAAAGGGACGGCGGGAGTCAATAGCAACAGTGCGATCGCGCACATCAATATAAGTGGCTAGATCAAATGTGTCGATTTTGAGCAGATCGCCCGGATTGCGCAACGGCTGTTCCACACGAGCCGCCACCAGAGCATCGATCTGCGGGGACGATAGCCCCAGCCGCTGCAGCTGAGCCGGACTAGCCGTGTTTAAGTTAAGCCCAGTGAGCGATCGCCCCAGTTCCCGCAATCGCAACCTTTGCCGCAGATAGTCAACTTGATTGGCATCGGCAATTTGCTCCAGCAGGCGAAAGTTGCGAATCAAATTGCGGAGCAGCGTTTCATTCCCTTGCAGCGTCGGCACCGAAACGGCGCGTCCGATTTCCCCGGGCGAGCCCAGCAGTTTGGCATTGTCGGGGTTGAACTGGAGCCCGACCACATTGAGGTAGGCACCCGAATCAAATACCGCATCGCCAAAATCCGCCTCACTCAGAATGGCCGCACCCCGCAGGTTGACCGGTTGAGAAAACTGCACCTGTCGCATGGTGACAGGCTCGGCAAACACCGCATCGGTAAAAAATAGCCCCTGCTGAAAGCGGCTGCGATCAAACTTAGCCAGTCCTTGCCATTCGGTTTGGGCAAAGTCAGCGTTGCCCTCCCAGGCAATGCGGGTAAAGTTGGCGATCGCCGCGAACGTGGCCTTGCTCATATTGGCGGTGGCCTTCAGCGTGCTGCCCTGAAACGTCACATCATCGCGAAAACTCACCTGACTAAAGCTCGCCCGCTTGAAAAAAATAGTGCTGCGAAACCGCGCCTCTTCCCGAAACTCTGCTCCGGTAAAGGTAGCGGACTGACTCATGCGCGTGTCAGAAAAGTCGGCAGTTTTGGCAAAGCAAGTGCCCTGTGCATTGAGCGCATCCAAAAAGAAACTATTGGTGAAGTTGGCGACCCCCTCAAACCGCGCTTGATCGAGCCGCAGTGGCCCCCGCAGCACCGTGATGGTGAGGTTGAGCGATTGGCGTTGCAACAGCAGCGATCGCGAGAGCTGGCTAAGCTGAGCCAGACGGCGGCGATCGCGCCGCAGTTGATCTTGCTCCGCCTCGGTAAAGGTAGACGACAGGGCCTCGCCATAGAGGGGCACCCGCAACCCCAGCCGACTGGCTTCAAACGTGCCCTGAATCTGCGAAAAGCTGAGGTCAATGCCCAAGGGCGTGTCGGAACGTTGCAGCCGGGTTCGCACCTGCTGATAAAACTGATCGCCAAACTCTGTCTCCTCTGAACGCAGGTCAATGACAAGGTGGCGCAGATCAAGGGTAAGCTTGCCGTCAAGTTGCACCGGCGCTTCGAGTCGCTGTTGCAGCAGCGCTAGGGTGAGGGGGGTGCGCTCGGGTGGGGCGATCGCACACCAGGCCGGTTTCGCCAGCACCAGCACACTGGTCAACAGCGAGAGCAAGAGCACCATGCGCCGCAGCAGCGCACACCAAGCGGGTTGTGAAACTGGCATAGAATTCAGTCAGATTCTTGAGAATACTCTTGAGAACGAAGCAATGCGGCCAGGAAAACAGTGACGACAGGGTCTGTTGAAGACTATCACCGAATGGGAGAAGCCGATGTGTTGGGCGATCGCTCGATGAAATCGCTCGGTGAAATCGCTAGCGGGCTGCATTGTCAAACCTAATTCCAGAAGCCCCGACTCACTAACCCACGGCAAAACGCGGCACAAAGTATCTTGAAGCGATGCTGGTAGGGAACGCAGATGTGCGTTTCAACAGCCCTATCACGCTGGCAGATTCAGAACCGGATATGGCCATTGTTAGGCTTCTATGGGTTATCTGTTAGGAAAGTAGTTTTAAGACTAATGAACTAAGGCAACACTTATCTCTTTCACAGTCGTAATTTAGATACCATTCCGGGAATCTGGCTAGTGTAGCAAGTATGCTGCCTTGCTCGGCAAAGCCACTACAGAGGCTGAAGCCTGGGAGTTCTCGTGTATCATTCAAAAGAAACCGCAAGGTGAATTAAACGAATGCAGACGACCGAGGAAAGAGCCAGCCGAAAAATTAAACCTACTGTACTCGATATTTTTTGCGGGGCAGGGGGGATGAGCTTAGGATTCGAGAATGCTGGGTGTCAGATATTAGGTGGAATTGATCAAAATCATTATGCAATCGCTACTCATCATCAAAATTTTCCCACTGCCAAGCTGAAGCTACCCTCTCAAGATATCTGTAGTCTTTGTAATCTTGATCAGCTGGGATTGAATCCTGGCGAAGTAGATATTTTAGTGGGTGGACCACCCTGTCAAGTTTTCTCACGGGTTGGCATTGGCAAAATGCGAAAGCTTGGTAGAGATATAGAATCCGACCATAGAAATTTTTTGTATGAGCAGTTTGTAAGATTTGTTTCTCATTATCAGCCTCTGTGCTTTGTAATGGAAAATGTTGATTTTTTGGCCAACAGACAAAAAAAGCTGTTGAGAATTTGCCAAGATTTCAGCCGTAACAAGCAAGAGAATTATCCTGGATATAAAGTTGATTATCGAGTATTAGATTCTTCCAAGTTTGGTGTGCCTCAAAAAAGAATGAGGCTTTTTATAGTGGGGATTCGTTCTGATCTGGAAATTGATCCGCCTTTTCCTAGCCAGCGAGTACAAAGTCCCATATCAGTTGGTGAGGCGATCTGTGATCTTCCTGATCTACAGCCTTTCGTTATGCCCCTCAAGACCAAATCTTCTGGGCCAAAACAGAAAGATGCGGAGTGCCCTTACAAATGTCCACCTCAGTCGCCTTATCAAAAAAAAATGAGGAAGCGTAAGAAGGAAGGTGAAGGGGTATGGAATCATCTTTGCCGTTCTCATAATGACAAGGACATTATGATTTTTGAAATGTTAGATCAAGGTGGAAAATATAGGGACATACCTAAAGAGATGATGCGGTATCGAGTTGATATTTTTGATGACAAATATAAGCGTTTAATTTGGAATGAGCCAGCTTGGACTTTGACTGCTCACATGAGAAAAGACGGTCTGGCATACATTCATCCTCTACAAAATCGCAGTATCTCTGTTCGTGAAGCTGCTAGGCTTCAAAGCTTTCCTGACGATTTTGTTTTTTATGCTCCGATGACCCGGATGTTTGAATTGGTGGGCAACTCTGTACCACCTCTTCTTGCAGAGGCAGTTGCTAAGCCTCTAGTCCAGTTGATCCAATCCTACCGAAAGGAGCAGAAAATCTGCTGATTTCACTCGTTTTGGGGCAACCTAAATTAAGAGCTATGCTCTCTGTAGAGAGTGAAGTTACAATTTGGTCAACGCCAGCCCAGCCTTCAATCATGGGTCTAAACACCAACGATATACCTAAATCTATGTACGACATTGCTGAACCTCGTGCTTCGGCGATGATAGAGTCTCTACGTGCTTTTGGCTACAATGTTCAGACTGCTATCGCAGATCTTATAGATAACAGTATTACGGCTAAAGCACGCAATATCTGGCTGAGCTTTTGTTGGGATGGTGCTAACTCCTATATTTCTATTCGGGATGATGGACATGGCATGACGGAAGCGCAACTGATCAGTGCAATGCGTCCAGGTAGCCAGCATCCTTTGGAGGAAAGAGACCCAGACGACTTGGGGCGATTCGGCTTGGGACTGAAGACAGCCTCTTTCTCTCAATGTCGACGGTTGACAGTCGCCTCGCGCTCAAAAGATCATGCGGTTGCTATCAGGCGATGGGATCTAGATTACGTCAACCAGGTTGACGAGTGGAGGCTGCTTCATACTCCTGCGGAAGGTTCAGCCCAGAAATTGAATGACTTGGAAATTATGCCTTATGGCACGATTGTACTGTGGGAATGCTTGGATCGGATTGTAGGTACAGCAAAAACAGACGACCAGAAAGCTCAAGATGATTTTCTTGAAACGGTTGAAGTTGTAGAAAACCACCTGGCAATGGTATTTCATCGTTTTTTAGAAAAGCGCGATCGCCTCAAACTCTGGATCAATCATCACCGTATTGAACCCTGGAATCCATTTCTACTTGATGCTCAAGCGACTCAGATTTTGCCTCTGGAACCCCTTACTTTTAAGGGTGAAACGGTTCGGGTTCAGCCTTATGTCTTACCGCACCATTCCAAAATTGACCCTGACACCTACAACAAAGCAGCAGGATTAAATGGTTGGAATGCTCAACAGGGTTTTTATGTGTATCGCAATGAACGCCTGCTGGTTGCTGGTGATTGGTTGGGCTTGGGGGGATATCGCAAGGATGAACACTGTAAACTGGCACGAATTCAAGTAGATCTGCCGAATTCAATGGATAGTGATTGGAATATCGATATCAAAAAGTCAAGGGCGCGTCCACCCGCATTGTTAAAGGCTGATCTGAAACGCATAGCAGGTTTGACTCGTAAGAGAGCTACAGAAATATATAGACACCGAGGAAAGGTGGTTGCAAGGCAAACCCCTACCAACTACTCATATCTTTGGGAGCAGAAGGTAAAGCACGGAAAAACCTTCTACAGTCTTAATCAAAAACATCCAATGTTAGAGGCTGTTTTGAGTCAATCAGCAGATCTCGCTCCAACACTTAAGGCTCTCTTAAGCATAATTGAAGAAACGGTTCCAGTGCCGCTAATCATAGTGGATAACTCAGAGCACCCTTATGCCCAAGCTCAACCGTTTGAAGGAGTCAATACTGAAGAGTTATTAAAAGTTATTACTCAGGTTCTTGACACTTTACTCAAGAATGGGTGGGACTTCAAAGATGCAAGGAGTCGTCTGTCAAGCATGGAACCCTTCCAAAATCATCAAGATTTGATTGCTGTTGTACTGGAGCAATACCAAAAGCAGGAGGACAGATGAGCAACTCGCACGAATACGAGCAGGCACTTGATTTTGCGCTGTCAATGCTGAAGCGCAATGATGACGTTACCGACGATCTGATTCGGTCAACAGTTGAGCTTGCGATCAAGATGGTGGCGCTTCAGGGTGATCCTGAAAATATCGATGTCGCAGGGCTTGTCTGGGATCTCCAAAGCCGATTTAATGTCAGGATTGGAACAGGTACTATCCTGGAAAGTAAGGATCGTAGAGATTGGTTGCCGGAACGCCGTGACAATATTGAGTGGCGCTTCTGGAAACGATATGAGCGCTATCTACTTGAAGAAGAAAATTGGTCACCTCGGATTATTCGGCGAGTTGACGAACTCACGGATAAAGTTCTTGAGAGACTTGAAAACCCAACTCGCAATGGCAGTTGGGATCGGCGTGGTATGGTAGCTGGTCAAGTTCAGTCAGGAAAAACGGCAAACTATACTGGTTTAATTTGCAAAGCAGCAGATGCAGGCTATCGGTTAATCGTTGTTTTAGCAGGAATGCACAATGACTTGCGGAGCCAAACCCAAATTCGGCTAGATGAAGGTTTTCTTGGCTACAATACACGGCATCGGATGACATTTGATCAGAGTAATCTTCGAGTTGGAGTAGGTGCTCTCAAAGGAGAAAAGCTGCATCCTGTTCAGTCACTCACCCATAGTGAGGAGAAAGGGGATTTCAAGCTTACGATCGCAAAACACTCTAGTATTGACTTGAGTTCTGTTCCATTACTGTTGGTCGTCAAGAAGAACGGATCAATTCTCAGCAATCTTAACCGTTGGCTAACTGGAAGATATGGAGAAAGAGATTCACAAAATGGACGTATAATTATTCACGATGTTCCCTTGTTATTAATTGATGATGAATGCGATAACGCTTCCATCAACACAAGAGATGAAGATGCAAACCCAACGACCATCAATGCAAGAATTCGAGAGCTACTACACAGCTTTGCTCAAAGTTCTTACGTTGGCTATACAGCGACACCTTTTGCCAATATTTTTATCAATCTAAATACCAGAACAGATCAACATGGTGATGAGCTTTTTCCACGGGACTTCATTGTAAATCTTCCTGCTCCAGACAACTATGTTGGTCCAGTACGCTTTTTTGGTCTGGCTGCTGACCCTGAAGCTGGGCTGGAAGCGCAAGACAGTTTGCCTGTAATCCGCTATATCGAAGATTATGAAGATTGGGTAGCTGATAAACATAAGACGGACTACGTGCCTGGATCACTACCAATTTCTCTAAAAAAAGCCCTTAACTCTTTTATCATTTCCTGTGCCACAAGAATGGCGAGAGGACAGGGGCGAGAACATAACTCAATGTTGATTCATGTTACTCGCTTCACGGAAGTACAGAACAAAGTTAAAACGCAGATTAATCGCGAAGTGCAGCACTTACAACGTCGGCTACGCTATGGCGATGGTGAAGCTTCTGATAAACTTTTATCGGAATTTGAAAGGCTTTGGAATGATGATTTTGTGCCAACTTCTGAAGCTATTGACGACCCTGATACTCCGAAAGTTAATTGGCAGGAAATTAGAGCTTATTTAGAGGCAGCCGCTCAAAAAATTCAGGTTAGAGTTATCAATGGTAAAGCTAAAGAACTTTTAGATTATATAGACAATCCTGATGGTCTTAATGTTATTGCAATTGGTGGCAACAAATTATCTCGTGGACTAACTCTTAACGGCTTGACTGTTAGCTATTATCTTCGAGCTTCCAAGATGTATGACACGCTGATGCAAATGGGACGATGGTTCGGATATCGACCAAAGTACCTCGATCTTTGCCGATTGTACACAACAAGTGAATTGGTGGAGTGGTACGAGCATATTACTATCGCCAGCGAGGAGTTACGACAAGAATTTGACTATATGGCAATGTTGGATAAAACTCCTGCTGAATTTGGATTGAAAGTTAGGACACATCCTGCAGGACTTGCTATTTCTAGTGTGGGCAAGATCAGAGATGGGAAAACATTACAAGTATCCTATTCTGGCTCAATCAGTGAGACTGTTGCCTTTTATAAAGACCCTACAAGAAACCAGAAAAATTTGGAAAAATTTGCACAATTTTTCACAGAATGTGGTGAACCTGCTGTTGCTCCGACTGTAACTTCGGGGGATGCATATGTCTGGAGAGATATACCTGGTAGCGACATTGTAAGACTTTTAAGAAGTATAGAAACTCATCGCGACTCTTTAAGAGCTAATAGTAGACTTTTGGCAGAATATATTAGTGCTCAACTTGCGAAAAGTGAGTTAAGAAGTTGGACAGTTGTACTGAAGTCTAAAAGAATCTTCAAGTCAGATGAAACCCCAAAATATGTACATATTAATGGGTGTAGAGTCGGTTTATATAAGCGCACTAAATCAACAGCTAGCAGTGCTGACCGATATTCGATTAAAAGGTTAGTTAGTCCAGCAGATGAAAGTATTGATCTACCAGAAGAGGTCAGACGGCGAATACGAGAAGAAACGAGACAAGACAGTACATCACGAAATCAGGTTGTAGATGGTGAGCCAAGTAATCCTTTTAGACGAGAGCGATCTTCTGATAGAGGACTTCTCCTCATTTATCCTCTTGATCCAGAAGATGCTGGATGGTCGCTGGAACCACCGATTTTAGGATTTGCAATTAGCTTTCCCAGCAGCACAAATGCGAGCAGCGTGGAGTATCGGGTAAATAACGTTTACTACTCAGAAGAATTTGGGGATGAAGATGAAGAATGAACATTTCTGAACTTTGGAGTGAGCTTGAGCGTACTATTCAACAAAATAGATCTGGCTATGTAACTCGAAGAGTTAGACCAAACTCCCTGTGCGATTTGCGTATTGCTGTAATAGAACCGCAAGGGACGCGAGCATTGCTACTGAGAGTAAGACGTACAGTTACCGAATTTATTCGGGAATACCCGAAATCTGAAGGTTTTCAAATACAGTTAGTACAATTGTCGGACGATGGCCAGGATTATGTGACCCTCCAACTTGCTTTAACTCAGAGCCGTTACTCTGACATTTTTACTGCGCTAGTTGATGACGTGATCACAGGCGTTGCTGAAAAACCAACCGAGGAAACTGGACTAGAAGAATTTGTCGTGCGCCTACGGCGATGGCAAGCATTTCTGAAGGCAAATCAACCAGAAGGGCTAAGTGAGATTGCTCAACAGGGACTTTACGGAGAACTGTGGTTTTTGAGGCAGGTGATTTTGCCACATCTGGGTTTGTTCAATGGACTCCGATGTTGGACTGGTCCAAAAGGAACTCAGCAGGATTTTCAGTTTTCTCGATGTGCGGTTGAGGTCAAAACGACCAGTGCAAAGCAACATCAGAAATTAGCAATCGCCAGCGAACGACAACTGGATGATACTGGCGCAGGGGTGATTGTGCTGCTCCATATATCGCTAGATGTGCGACAAGTCCAAGGTGAGACTCTACCGGAGATAGTTGCGAGTGTGCGATCGCTTGTTTCGGGTAACGCGATCGCTAGAGACGAATTAGAAAATCTTTTATTTGAAGTCGGGTATCTAGATATTCATGCGACTCGCTATGAAAATATCGGCCACACCATTCGAGAGCATAACTATTTCAAAGTTGGAGCAGACTTCCCCAAAATTATTGAATCTGATCTCCGCAACGGCGTAGGAGATGTGCGTTATACCATCAGCGTTGCTGAGTGCAAACGCTTCTCTATTCCAGAATCAGAAGCTATTGCGCTGATAGGAGATCAGCCATGAGCAATGATGATCTGGAACTCGGCCGATTTGTCGAAAATCTTCATCAGGAAGTCATCTTCGATGCGGAGGGTAATCAGACTGAGGAAGAGGGCGGTTCCTTTCGAGAGGAAGCTTTTACCCACCTCATGATCGAGTATTTGACCGAAGCAGGTGAACTTGAAGATGGACACGTTTGCTATCACAGTGCCCGTGGTATTAAAGTCAACGGCTACAATCTCCAAGAAGAAGAGGGGCGGCTCGATTTATTCATCTCCATTTATAATCAGAATCTTAGTCCTACTACTGTTCGTAAGGATGCGGTTGAAAGTGCTTTTAAGCAACTGATTAATTTTCTGAGCAAAGTCCACAAAGGCTATCACCAATCGATCGAAGAAGCCTCTCCGACCTTTGATATGGCACAGTTAATTCACAGCCAGCGCAGCCAATTTAGCCATGTACGTCTATTCCTCTTCACCGACGGACTAACCACACTACAAACCAAGAAAAGTCAAGACGTAAACGGAGTCAACTATTCCTATAACATCTGGGATCTTCGCCGAACTTATCGCTGTGTCACATCAGGACAAAAACGAGAGGCGATCGAAATTAATTTTCAAGCCCAGTACGATTCTGTTATTCCCTGCCTTGCCATGCCAGAATCCCAAGCAGATTACCGTGCTTATGTTGCCATCATTCCCGGTGAAATTCTCTGCAAAATCTACGCTGAATATGGCTCAAGACTACTGGAACGCAACGTCCGCTCCTTTCTACAAGCAAAAGGCAATGTCAATAAAGGCATTCGTCAAACGATTTTGAAAGAACCCCACCGTTTCCTTGCCTACAACAATGGCATTTCTGCAACTGCTGAGACAGTGAAACTTGTCGATTTACCCAACGGTGGACAAGGGATTGCCGAAATTCGTGATTTCCAGATTGTGAATGGTGGTCAGACTACAGCTTCTCTCTATCAAGCCGTTCGCAAAGACAAAGCAGATATTTCTGGGATTTACGTCCAAACCAAGTTGACTGTAGTGGATCGCGATCGTATGGATGAAATCGTGCCCCTGATTTCCCGCTACGCCAACAACCAAAATAAGGTCAATGAAGCTGATTTCTCCGCCAACGACCCATTTCACATTCGCGTTGAAGAACTCTCGCGTACTATTTGGGCACCTGCCGTTGATGGCACTCAGCGTCAAACTCGGTGGTTTTATGAACGGGCACGGGGACAGTACGCTGATGCCAAGAATCGTGAATCCACCCCTGCTAAGCAAAAAGCTTTCACGCTTACCCATCCGAATGCTCAAAAATTTACCAAAACCGATCTTGCAAAATTTGAACACACTTGGGATCAGCTTCCTCATATCGTCAGTTTAGGTGCCCAAAAAAACTTTGCCAAGTTCACAGTTGGCTTGACAGAGAAGAGCCGCCCTGAGCCAGACGAAACCTACTTTACTCGCCTCATCGCCAAAGCTATTTTGTTCAAAAGTGCAGAGAAGATTGTCCAGAGTGAGAAGTTTGGCGGTTATCGTGCAAATATTGTGACCTATACCTTGGCATACTTGAGCTATAAAACTCAGCAAGACGTAGATCTAGATAAGATCTGGAAGCAGCAAAGCCTTACACCGTCGCTTCAACAAGCAATTCAAATGATTTCGAGAGAAGTCCACCAAGTAATCACAAATCCACCTGATGGTCGTAATGTTACAGAATGGTGCAAGAAGGAGTCCTGCTGGAGGGCTATTCAGGGGATTCCAACTGAGACATTTGAAGGTTCTTGCTTGACAACTTAAAATCCACAAATCTAGTCCGCTGACAAACCCAAACGCTTCCTGATGCAAAGTAAGTGATTGCCAAACAGCCAAACAATGCGTCGGTGCGAACGAGCTTGGTGTTGAGTTCAAGATTATCTACCGCCCTACAACTTCATCGTGCAACTGCCAGAGTTTCAGCATGTCGACCACCACCCTACACCAGACGATATTTTTTAGATTATCGAGGTGGCAAGGATTAGCCTGATAAACGATTTGCAGAGAAAGATTTGCAGATCAGAGCCAGCATTTATCAAATAGCGGAAATCGAGAACGACTGGGTGATTGCTCCTCGCGGCTAAGCAACGGGGCGTTGCGGAATGTAGATATGAATTGCCCTCATTATCCCCAACCTTCCAGATCTGCCAATCTTTAGTGGAGCGGTTGCTGTAGGCAAGTTGCTGTAGAAATTTAGAACGGATCAGTGGTCTTGTCTATTTTCGACTCGTTGCGCCAAGCGGCGCGCACCAGCCGGATCGGCTCATACTCATAGGCCTCTTTCACATGATCGCGAATCACGCGCAGCGACCCATCCCCCACAGCGTCAATGGCTTGCCAAATTGCGGTTTGGTCTTCGGGAGGAACCAGCTGATCGAGCGCGATCGCCTCTCCAGCTTCGATCAGCTTTTCGAGGTGATCATAAATGGTGCGGCTGCTGAGGCCGCGCTGCGCCGCAATCTCTTCGGGGGAGAGCGCTTGCTGATGCAGTTCTAGCGTGGCGTAATAGGAGCGGGATAGGGCAGAGCGATCGCCCGATTCTTTTCCCGAGGGTGGGGTGGGGCTGCTCGTCTCAACGGCTTCGTCCCCATCGTCTTGCAGCGGAATCCCCTGCTCTTCGCAAAAGGCGCGAATCGTGTCTACAAACCGAGGCCCGTACTTCGTGCGCTTATAGGTGCCCACCCCCGAAATGCGCGAGAACTCTCGAAGGGTCTGCGGCTGCTGCCGTGCCATGAGCTGCAGGCTAGAGTCGGCAAAGATCACGTAGGGCGGCACCGACTCGGCATCGGCCAGGGTTTTGCGGAGCGATCGCAGCAGATCAAGCAGCATCTGCACATCGGCTTTGGCGCGATCGCTCATCAGATCAGGCGCATCTTGCTGCTGCGGCACAACGGCCACCTGCACCGCCTGCTGTCCCTTCATCACGGCCCAGCTTTGGGCATTGAGCCGCAGCACCGGATAGCCATCGGTGGTTTCCTCCAGCAGGCCCTGATGCAGGAGCGATCGCCCCAGGGTGCGCCACGCATCCGCCGTGCGGTCTTTGCCAATGCCATAGGTCGAGAGCCGATCATGCCCCCGCTGCAAGACCTTGCGATCCTTCGAGCCGCGCAGCACGTCGATGATGTGCTTCATGCCAAACCGCTGCTCACACCGCGCCACGCAGGAGAGAAACTTCTGCGCTTCGACCGTCCAATCTTCCACCGGTTTGGGATTGATGCAGTTGTCGCAGTTGCCGCAGTTGCCGTCAAACCGCTCGCCAAAATAGCTTAGCTGAATCGTGCGCCGACAGTGCGGCGATTCGGCATAGTCCAACACTTGCCGCAGCTGCTGCCGCGCAATTCGCTGCTCTTCTTCTAGCGGCTCCCCCGTGGCCGGATCAACCTTTTGAGCAATCAAGAACTCAATGGTTTTGCTATCGCCATAGCCATAGAACAGCGTGCAGCGGGCGGGTTCGCTGTCGCGTCCGGCACGTCCTGCTTCTTGGTAATAGTTTTCGAGCGATCGCGGCAAGTCATAATGCGCCACAAACCGCACATCGGGCTTGTTGATGCCCATGCCAAAGGCAATGGTCGCCACCATAACCCGCACATCGTCGCGGATGAAGCGGGTTTGGTTTTCACTGCGGGCGCGATCGCTCAACCCCGCATGATAGGGAAGCGCCGCCACCCCATCCTGTTGCAGCCGCGCTGCCAGCTCATCTACTTTTTTGCGGCTCAGGCAGTAGACAATGCCCGACCCATCCGTTTGGCGCATGAGGTCGAGCAGTTCGCTATAGGAGTTGCGCGATTTGGGCCGCACCTCGTAGTAGAGGTTTTGGCGATTGAAGCTCGCCACGTGAACGACGGGCGATCGCAGCGCCAACTGCTGCACAATATCCTGCCGCACCCGCTCAGTGGCGGTGGCCGTTAGCGCCATCACCGGCGTATCGGGAAACCGCTGCCGCAAATTCCGCAGTTGTCGATATTCTGGGCGAAAATCATGGCCCCATTCCGAGACGCAATGGGCTTCGTCGATGGCAAACCCCGCCAGCCCCACGGTCGCCTTTAGCCGATTCAGAAAAGGAGTGAAGCGATCGCTCAACAGCCGCTCAGGCGCCACATACAGCAGCTTGATATCACCATTGAGAATGCTCGATTCCCGTTGCTGCGCCTCAAGCCCAGTAATGCTGCTATTGAGAAAGGTAGCCCCAATGCCATTGTCGACCAGCGCCTGCACCTGATCCTGCATCAGCGCAATCAGCGGCGACACCACCATCGTCACGCCTTTGCGTAGCAGCGCCGGAAGCTGAAAACACATGGACTTGCCGCCCCCGGTGGGCATAATCACCAGCACGTCTTGATCGGCTAACGCCGCCTCAATAATTGACTGCTGCCCCAGCCGAAAGCGGTCATAGCCAAAGTAGTGCTTGAGCGCATCAGGAAGCGAAGCCTGAACAGGGTTAGACGAAGTGAACTGAGCAGTCATGATCGAGGAAGAAACCCAACAGTTGATTGCAGCAATTTAGGATGCCAAAGGCAAGGGAGCACCGTTCTCTGAAACGGCAACGCCAACGCGCTTCGCAATCCACGTACAAGTATACTCACATCGGCAACGCAGCTTTGGTCTCGGATGCATCAACTGAGGGATAGATCTAGGGGGCAACCGCGCTGACCTAACCTTGCCCAGAACGCGTCACACGTCATCTGCATCAACGCAAATGCAGAGGGAGTAGGGCGATCGCCCTACTCCCTCTCCCTACTCCCTCTCTTTGTGGGCAACGCTGTCGCTAGAATTCGCTAGTGCGATCGCACCAACACCGTCATATACTGCCCATCCATAAACGGCGCGGGGATAATCGGCGTAAACTGCGCTCGATCCGTCGCCACCTTTTTCACATACAGCTCATTCATTAAATGGATCACCTGGTCTCTCGTGCCGATGATCCAAATTTGCGCATTGCTCTCGCCCTGGTGCGATCGCACCAGCGCCTTAATCTCTGAACTCATGGGTTTTTGCCTCGCTAATGAGATGTATCGAAGAAACGCGCTCAGGGCGTGGTTGACCCAACCACTTGTCAGCATTCGCGAGGCGCTTGATAATCATCAAAGCCTGGCTCCTGCCTTGGCCAGGAGTCAGGTCAGCTGGTTAGTGAGTGCGTCCAACACTCCTAATCAGCGCCCAAAACCCCAAGCGCGCGTTTTACTTGTCACCGGAATCAAATTCCGGTAGCTGGAAGCATAAAACATCTGATCTTAAAACGCAAGACCTACCTGTTACTGTTTGCCCTAGTCTTCACGATTGCGATCGCACCCATTTCCCTGGGTAGCCTCATCTGATGAAACGCTATAAATCGTTTGATCCAGTTGACATAAGTTTTCTCGGTTTCATAAGAGTAATGCCTGACCCGAAGCACCTGGCGAACTTGGTCCAAAAGCTTAGGGGTAGATGCCATGGCAACGTTTGTACGGAGAACAGCATTGTGATCAATGGTACATGCTTGCGTTCCTCTGGCTTTATTGAAGTTATACGGAAGATTTCTAGTTAATTACCCCCAGCAAAAATAGTATGCAGCCAATATCCGTATAACTGCCTACAGAGGGTGAATTATACGGAAACCGTCGGTATAACTGCCCCTTATAGGGTAGTTATATGGAAAGTGGCGGCATAATAAGTTGTTATGCCGCAAGCCCTCGGTTGAGACAGTAGCTTAAAGTGACTTGTGGGACAATCACAATCAAAATTACTTGGAATAGTAGTTGTAACGACAATTTGTAACTACAATTAGATATTGTAGCTGTCGTTCAGTTATGGAATATGAATGGGATGAAGCAAAACGTCTTGCTAATCTTCGTAAACACGGCATCGATTTTGTTGATGTTCTAGCCGTATTTGACGGCGATATCTTAACGGTTGAGGACAATCGTTACAGTTATGGAGAGCAGCGTTTTGTCACATTCGGTTTGTTGCAAGGGCGAGTGATTGCCGTTGTCCATACAGAACGTGAGGATTGCACTCGTATTCTTTCTGCAAGAAAAGCGACGAAATATGAACAACGAACCTACTTCGAGCAACTCTCAAACTGATTGGCAACGATTAGACGCAATGAGTGATGAGGATATTGATTTGTCAGACTGTCCAGAGATTACACCAGAAATGTTTGCTAAAGCAGTAGTGCGACGAGGTTTACCTACCACAAAAGCCAAGGCTCAAGTTACACTCCGCATTGATAGCGATGTATTGGAGTGGTTCAAGTCTCAAGGGCGAGGCTATCAGACACAGATCAATCAATTGCTACGAGCGTATATGGAGGCACATCAATAACAGACAGGTTGAGATTGCCTATGAGAACGAAGATTGAAGCGGCATAACAACCCCAATGCACCCGACCGTTTACAAATGATCTGTGAGAATTCAAGGTTACTTGCGGCGGGTGATTGGGAACGTTATGCCGCTGATTAGTTGGTGAGGGCGCAGCCGAAAGCTTACTTGTTGGTGCTTGAAGTTAAGGTGGTGTAGAGCTGTCGTGCAGGCGGCGTTTTGGAGCTATTGGCGAGGCGATCGCAATATGTTGTTGGAAACTAAACGGTTAATTTTGCGAGAATTGACTCCCAATGACGTGGATGATTTACTTGAAGTCCTCTCTGATCCAGAAGCGATGCAGTTTTATCCACAGCCGTTTGACCG
>JAESGQ010000111.1_pt1 | contig 59916 bp, 48 predicted proteins | sample 9266251 | NCBI WGS metagenome assembly JAESGQ01 (sample SAMN17056778, study PRJNA650883) | algae metagenome | isolation source: Kaiparowitsia implicata GSE-PSE-MK54-09C and co-occurring heterotrophs from... | place: USA: Kaiparowits Plateau, Grand Staircase Escalante National Monument, UT ... | reverse complement strand
TATTTCAACTGGATTTGGCAGCATAGCCGTTTTAAAACTACCGCCGCACAGCGAGCGAGGTTAGCAACACGATCCTGGAATTGGCACGATATTGCCACCTATCCCACATTAATTTGAGGCACTACCGGGGTTTTTTAAGCGCTGCAGACCATGCAGCACACCAGAATCCATATAGAAGACACGCTGACCTACGCGTCGGGATCGCGCCAGAATATAACTTGCTCAGTGAGGGGTTGAAGCTGGGTTCCAGGATAATAAAACTCAAGAATACGGGCAGCAGACCAGTCCAGCCGTCCTAGGTTATACGCCCCTGTTTGGCTCATTCCCACAGCATGCCCCAGCCCGCCCCCAATGAAGGCGTAGCCTGTGTGAACTCGCTGCGTCTGTGGCGGAGGAACAGGGGCCGCCGCAGGTTCACCCGCCGCCGCTTCGCCCAAAGCTTCAGCCGCAGGCTCTAAACTAGCCTCTGCATCGGTGGCGGGTAGCTCTGGCACAACCTCTTCAAAAATAGGCTCCATATAGAACAGCAGACTGCGGGGCGGCAGTAGCGCTCGCAAGATTTCGTCTTTTTCGAGTGTCACGGTACCTGCATCCGTTTGCACGGAGAGAGTTTGGACGCGGCCACCCGTTGCTCGCTCAACTACCTGCATCTGCTCAATGCGGGTCATGCGCCCAAGGGGGTGCTGCCGATTTTGCAGGTATTGCTTGAGTCCGCCAGCAATTTCTTCTAGGGTGCCGTCATAGCGCCAACGAAACGTATCCCAGCCGACTTCGTTAAAGCCCTGGCTGAGATTGATAAACGTGCGGAAGTTGCGCTCATCGGATAGCGGCTGTTGGGTAAGATCCCACACGCTCTGCACAGAGTCTACGCGGGGTCTCAGATAGGGGCGATCGCTCCCATTCCACACATCGGTAAACGCCGCCGTGACCCCGCCCGTAGTGGAGGAATATAGCGCATCGATTAGCTCGTTGCGGTAGGTGAGCACCTGCCCTTGGGTGGCGGCGATCGCCCGATCCGACACCTCTGCGGCCCCGGTCAGCCCTCGATAAACCTGGCATTGCGTATCCGCACAGAGCTGATAACTATCAATCTCAAATCGCCGCAGGTTCCGCAGCGCATAGGTGCGCGCCAGAATTGCCTGCGCTTGAATGGTGGTAGGGGGCGCACCGAGGCCAATTTCGTGTGGCACAACCCCTCGCAGGTAGGTTTCAGTCGGCACATGATTGACCAACGTGTAGGTGTTGTAGGCATTGGGCTGCACCCGCAGGCTGCCACCGTAGAGCTGGCGATTCTGGGGCTGGTTTGTGCGATTGATATTGACCCGATTATTGGATGGTAAGATCTCTAGCTCATCGCGGGTATAGCGAAAATTATTGACCACAAACGAGGCTCGAGGCACCTCCTGTTCTACAGTGCTGCTCACAAACGCGTTAGGAGCCCCCTGTGCTTCGAGGTTGCGCAGCAATAGCCGCCGCACGAGGGGATTGTTATAGGTGCCGCGCTTCGCCCAAACCTGCCACTGGTTAGGCTGCGCCACTTCAACGGCAATGCCGCGAGCGGTCCATTGCTTAGCACTGTCTTCTGCACTTTCAAAACTGCGATGCGTGCTCAGCACTACCCGCTCGGTTACCCGAGGTTCGGGTAAGGGTTCCATCACAACATCCAATTTCACAGGAGCAGTCGTCGTGAGGGTTTGGGGCTGTTCTCCCGTTTTGAACCGCAGGGTAAGGCTTTGACCCGTCGTCGGTTCAACGGTGATTTGATCTTGAGGTTGCTCACCAAAGCGTTGCACAATGCCCACCTGAATCACCGGATCTAAGGGGGGTGTTTGGGCGATCGCCCTCGGCATCAACACCAGCAGCCCGCCCAGCGCTAGCCCCACGCCCGCCCAGCTCTGCGGGTGTGGGAGTTGTTTTCGCGACGGCGTTGCGTTGTGTGTTGAAGAAACGCGCGGATGAACGATGCGACCAAAGGTAACCATAGGTGAAAGGGGGTGAGAGGAGGCACAGCGACTCCAGGCCATCGACAGAATCGCGAATGAAATGTTCCGGCTCTACTGAAGCTGCGATCGACGGATCTACGACATCTAATTGTTTATTCTGAATGCTGCGGCCTCAGCCGGATGGCATCCAGACAGAATCCTAGCTGAATTCTCCCAGACTCGGTTCTCGTTGCTGACCGTGGGGCCGAGCTAGATTAACCGAGTCTGTTCAGAGATGAGTACCGTACATTGGCTCGAGCGATCGCCAAGGCTTGAACCTAACTATTCTATCCGCGATTTTTCCGGATGCACCCCAAAGACAGATGCACGATTCATTAAAGACGAGGCTTCAAACGGAGATCTCGAACAGCCGAACGCCCCCTTCACCGCATCAGATGCGACTCCGCAAGGAGTGACATTAGGACATTAGGCGGCTCAGCTCTAAAAATCCTGACTTATCTCTGGCTTCATCTGTAATTCCCCGGGGAAGGGTGGGCACTACTAAGAGTACGGAGTTCTACCAGACGGTTTGATAGCAGGATGTGAGCCCGATGCTATCAAGTGAATTCAATGTGAGCCTAGGACAGGGTAAGCCCAGGACAGACGAGTCCGGTCTTTTGAATTCAGCCTATTTGCGTGGCTGAGGGGCAAAAGTCGCATTGTTTCTAGCAATCTAAACTAGTATTTATGGAGTGCGATCGCCCTAGAACGCGTCAGCTTCTGAGGGGAAAACCTGAGCCGCCGTAGGCAGTGTTGACACAGCACACATGCGGCACTGGTGCAGCAATCGAGTCGGTTTCGCCAGTTTCACTCCGACTGGCTCCCATCTGAGAACGGTATCGTTAGGGTCTTTTGTCAGTGACTTCTCAGCCAGCGCAGATTCAAGAACTGATTAACGCCATAGACGCTGCTTTAAGCAAAAGCAGCAGTCGGTTGTCCTGGTTTGGCGGCAGAGATGCCGATCAGCAGCGTCAGATTCTAGAACAAACCCGTGGCTATCTGACTCAGCTCCAGCAAGAGCGCCGCTTGGCCCCTCCCTTAAGCGACGCGGCAAGCAGCGCTCTCGCCTCCTCGTCGACGGTGGAGTCGGCCCAGCAGGTGTTGCAGGCCGTCTTGCAAGAAATGAGCTACCTGCGCACCAACGTCATGCAACCGATGCGGCAGGATATTGAACTGCTGCGGCAGCAGCGAGAAAGCCTGCTAGAAGAAGTGCGCCAGCTTGAACACCAGCGCCAGCAATCGGCGCTGCCAGCCCAGTCAGTCAACCAGCAGCAGGTGATCAACGACTTTATGCAGGCGTTGATGGGCCGCGTGCAGGATCAGCTGAATGGGCAGGTCACCCAGATGATTGCCCGCATCGAGACCCAGAGCCAGGGCGATCGCTCCCTGCCGTCGGGTGTCTCGGGTCAGAGTGCCTTGCCGCCCGACGATCGCTTGGCGCAGCTGCAACCGGGCAAAACCCAGTCTGACCAACTCCTACTGAAGCTAGACAGCACGCTACAAGTGATTTTTGAATCGCTTCAGCGCAACATTGAGAGCTATCAAGATTCTCTGGGGCAAGGGCTAGATAAGATGCATAGCCTGGGGCAGCAGGGCGAAGCCATGTTTGCCGCCATGGTAGAGCGGCTGGCACAGCAGCTCGGGCAAGAAGCCTCTACGTATTTGCAGTCATCCATGGCACAGGGGCCTTGGGAGGGTGAGCCGGGAGGCCGCGCCCCCGATTCGCGGCAGATCGCGGATTCAGAGACTGGGGCGATCGCCGAACTCATCTCAAACCATGAACTAGACGAAATTGATCAGCTTCTGAGCGAACTGACCCACGAGTCATCGACGGTGATCCAGCCCGATTTAGAAGATGACCCCGACGAAGATCTGGCGCGCTATCAGCACCCAGCTCCGGTCAACCCCACAACCTCATCGTCAGCGGATTTAGATGACTTATTTGATCTAGACGATTTGTTGCTAGAAGATAGCACCCCAGCCTTTGATGATGATGAGTTGACGATATTCCAGGTCGATGACACTCAGATTACTGCTGGAGAGCAGAATCCAGTCGATCTGACCCTGCCAGACATGGCCGATCTTCGCCGCCCCTTCAATGACGACGAGGATCTAACCGTGTTTCAGGTTGGTGATCTAAATCTGGGCGATGATGGCTCGTCGGCATCCACTAACCTGCCCGAGCCAGACGCAAGCACCGCAGACTTAAACCCGCGTCATGAGACCGAACTCACATCAGCTGAGATTGAGGCTCGCGAATTTGATGATGCCTTTGATTTGCTGAATCAAATCACGACGCAGCGACAGTCTGCTTCTGAAGAGTGGAATCAGGAAGCATTCGCCCAGCCTGAATTCGATCTAGATCTTGAATCTGATCTAGATCTTAAGGAAGAACTAGATTTTGAGGCCGCCTGGGACGAAGCCGCTGAATCGGCAGCAGAGGGCGATCGCACTTCTGCCAGTACCTTCGACGACCGAGCTGAGAGCACCCCCAGCGATACACCTAGCCCCATTTCTGACGAGAAACCGGCTGACTCCCAATACGCCAATGCAGACGCCGCAGACGAGCCAGTTGACGAAGTTGACGAACTCTACAACACGCTGTTTGGCATGGATGTGGCGCGGGAGAGCGTGCACTTGGACGACGTTGTAGTCGATCGACATTTGGCCGATGCCAGCCAGCATATTGCGGTCGACGCAGAATCTTGGCTAGCCGAGACAGAATCAGCAGACCCCTTAGAGCCTTCTGTAACCGCCGCAGAGGATGCGGCAGCACTCGATCTGGAGCAGGCGTTATTTGCAGGCTTGGCTGATTTGGCAGAGTTGCCCGTTGAGGATGACGAACCTGAATTCCAGGATGAGAATGCCCTAGATATTCAAGTGCTCGGGCAGCCTGAGAGTTCCGATTTCGAGGAGGATTCAACACCAACGCCAAGCGTTCCGACTCTGACCGGGATGGATGGGGTGACCGTTATTGCCTCGCTAGCAGAGTTGGCAGACTTAGCGGCGCGTCCTCTGCCCTCCGCTGGGGGCAATACCGTAGGTTCTGTAGATGACGACGAGTACATTTCTGCGGCTCCCGGTGAGGATTTGGTGGTAAAAGGGGCGATCGCCGATGAACAACCGGTTGCCTACGATTTAGATGCTGAAACACTGCAGCGCCTGACGCTAGATCTAAATCGCTTAGAAGGGCTAGATCAAGCGGCGATCGCCCCGCTCGATCTGCCAGACATCGCCGACTCAACCCAGGAACTGCCTGCGACTGCCGTTCCCGATAGCGACGACCAGCCCACAGGCGAATTAATCGCCGATGGTTCCCCCACAGCAGAGACTCCGCCCAGTGACGACCCGTTTCTAGACGAGGGGTCGATTGATTTGGCCCCTCTGGGTGAGCAACCTGCCGACGAGCATGATGTTCCCCGTGATGCGACCGACGACGCATCACCCGATCTGAGTCTGCCGCTGCCCGAGGCCGCCGTAGCGCCAGAAGAGGTATTGCCCGATACACCCCCTGAGACCCTAGCGTCGTCCCTGCGCTGGGATGGCCTAGAGCTAAGGGTATTCAATCAGCCCACGCCTCAAAGTTTGGATCTACGGCAAGGGGATGGCGACGACCTAGAGGCAGCTTGGAGCGCCCTGCTAACAGCGCCGCTCGTGCCCCAGCAGCAGCCTGCTCCAGTAGAGTCCTTCCTTGCACCCACCGAACAGGCACCCAGCGCCAGCACCGCGCAAGGGAGAGGTGAGACGGAATATGAGGCAGGGAGCGACGGCTTGACCGACGAACCAGAGAAGAGTTGGGATGAAGCGGCACAAGGCATACCTGAAAATACGCCTGTGGCAGAGGACTCTGAGGCTCTCCTCCCTACTGAACCTACCAATGCGCCACCTGCCAACACAGACGAGCTGCCAATCGATCTACTGGCTGAGTTGACAGCCTTAGGGGACGTAGCAGCGGACTCTGACGATCTCTTTTCTGAGCTAGCAGACCTGCCCGATCTGCCCGACGCGCGAACTAGCGAGGCACCGATGCCCTTATCAGAGACTCCCCCATCAGAAACGACGGAGAGTGTGGAGGAAGATCTACGCACCGCACCGGACGCTGATCAGTCATTGGCAGATTTATTCGCAGAAGATATTTTGCCAACTGAGCGCGTTTATCCGGCAGAGGCCGTGCTGGATAATTTAGACAATCTAGATAATCTGGACAATACAGTGGCCGACCTGTCCCTAGAGCCGCCCTTTGACAATGGGCTGATGCTGAACGACCTGGCGGATTTCTTTCCAGATGAACCGATTGCTTCAACCCCTGCGCCCCCTCCTGGCATTGGCCCCATTCCATCGACCTTTCGGGAACGTTTTTTTGCGTTGCAGTCGCCTACTAATGAGGCGATTGAGAACGACACCGTTGAGCCTACTGATGAATTTCAGCTGGTTGCACCCTCTGAGCAAGGTGCTTCAGCAGAATCAATAGAATCGGGAGCGCCCTTAGATTTTGGTCGCTCGTCAGAGGCTGTAGACCCGACAGAAACCGTAGCCGATCTATTTGGGTTTGAGTCTCAAGGTGAGCCTGAGGCCTCTACGCCTATGGAAGATGCCTTGGATGATCCCTTTGGGGCGTTTGAGCAGGATGTGGCACCGCCGCTGGACTGTGACGAGCCGCTCTCAATTGAATTAGAGGGTGAATTTGACAGTGAATTTGACAGCGGTGCTGCTCCGCTGTTTACTGAGTCCGTCAATGAGTTGGCGATGGGCGATCTAAGCACCAATCAAGCGGAAGACTCAGTTAGCAACTCATTCACTGTAGAAGCGCTGAATCAGGTGTTTGAGGACAAGCCGTCGTCGGAGCCGTCGGAGCCGCCTGTGCCGCCGCCGACAGATTCGGCAACGTCTCCCCCTACTGACCACGTCCCACCAGCGGACGCGGCAAAAAAAAAAGAACCCCACCTTAAGCGACGCCATCGAGCGGCCCGGGGCTTCGGTGCTGTCGCCGACAACCCCCGCCAACGCCGCCGCTGACGACAGTGCACCCGATGGGGCCATGGGCGATCGCCCCAGTCCACCCATTGATCCCCCCATCAATCCACAGACCAGCTCACAGGTTGTCCCACCCAGCGCACCAGCAGACTCGACAGGTGCCCCCCCCCCGCCAGCCCTACCGCCGACCGCCGAGCGGTTGGACGATTTGTTTGCGGAACTAGAGAACGCCAGCGGTCGCATCCACCCGCCTGATCGACTAGTGACGTTAGGCCAGCAAGACGACGACCTGTTTGCAAACCTGGCCCCAAGCGATGCCGCGACAGAGGACGTAGCAGACCGCACAGTGAACGATGCGCCAGCATCTCCTTTGCAGCAGCCCGATGCAGTTGCAAGCGGTTCTGATACGGCCCAGTCTTTCCCCGTTGAGGAGGATGGCTGGGCGACGCCCGCCTCGCCAGCCCCCTTAGAATCTGCTGCTGCCGCATCTCCCAACCTCGACTTGCCGCCAGAGTCAGAACCAGAGTCTGCTCTCGAGCCAAATGTTACCTTAGAGCGATCGCCCACTCCCGAACCGTCATCCCTCCGCTTGGAAGACTTAACCCTAGATTTAGAGCAATCGCTCGGCTCCAACGAGTTGCCTCTATCGGTCTTAGATTTGACGGGAGATTGGGGAGAGACCGACCGAGCAGATGCACCCCGGCTTGAGGATCTGGCGCTCGATTTTGGCGCAGCCGACGACACCCAACCTAACCCTGCCGCACCCCCTGCACAACCCTCCCCTGTACCGACTGAAGCCTCACAATCGACCCGTCCCTCTGAGCCCTCTGAACCCTCTAAGCCGTCCGAGTTGCCTAGCACTGGTCAGGATGCCAATGGGTTGTTCTCAGACATTCCAGCCTGGAGCGAAACGGCTGCTGCTGAAGAACAGGACGCTGTATCGCTTGATCCCTCTCCTGAAACGGAATGGACTCTTGATGGTGAGGAGGATGACCTAGAGTTGATGACAGATTGGGAGCCTGCACTAGACGATTTGCAGCAGGCTGTAGACGAACTGGCCGCCTTCTCAGGCTGGGATGAGCCAGTTGAATCTAAGCCTGATATCGATGCTGCCTCAGTCGATGCTGCCTCGACCATCGAAGACGGTTTATTTAATGGTTTCGGTGCCTATTCCACAACGCTCGATCTAGAGGGCGATCGCGAATTGGCCGAGTTATCATCCCTGCGCCGTACAGACGACGAACTCGATCTGCTCTTGCCCGACTTGGATGATCCCTTAGCAGATTCTCTGGCAGACCTGCTGACCGAGGAGTCGGCGCCAGCTCCCGATGAGGGAGCGGAACAGTCGCCCATTAGTCCGCCAGGAGCAGCCACTCCCCCACGCGATACGCAGCAGTGGTATCTGGGCATCGATTTGGGAACCACTGGGATTTCGGCTGTGCTGCTTCATCGTCCCAGCCGTGCTGTGTATCCGCTTTATTGGTTAAAGCTAGAGAGTGCAGGGGCTCCCTCAACTGCAGGCGAGACTCTAGAGCCCTTAGCCGAAAAAACGTTCCGCCTGCCGCTGGCAGTATCACTGCCCCTGGCAGAGGTCGGAGAGTGGAGCCATCATCCCCAGATGCTGACGTTGGGCAACACGGCCCAACCCCAGGGCGGCGCAACGCATCTGCAGTTGTCAGGCCTCAAACCATACCTCAAGGCCGGGGTGCCTTACTATCTGCCAGAAATGGCGCATTGGGAGCCAGTCCTGCAGTGGACAGAGCAGCATGCTGTGCCGCTCAGCACCTTGCACGAGGGCGTGCGGCTCTTGCTGTCTTCCCTAACGTGGACGGCACCGGCTGTCGCCCCGTCTCGGGGTTTAGCGCTGACCTGCGGAGCCGTTGGGCTTGAGGATGCCGCCTTGCAGCAGGCGCTGCGGCAGTTGTCGGCCGTGGTGGTGAGTTGCCCGAGCAACTGGCCAGATACTTATACGTTTAACGTGCGGGAAGCTGTGTTGGCATCTCGCTTGGTAGGCCGATCAGAGCAGGTCTATTTTGTAGACGAGGCGATCGCCGCACTCCTCTCAGAACTGGGCGCAGGGGACGGGGGCGCAGTGCACCTGCCAGCAGGGCTAACGCAGAAGCCCGACCTCTTCCGCAGTGAGTGGCATGGGCAAACCCTCGTGCTAACGGCGGGGGCTGCCGTAACGGAACTGGCGTTAGTGCACGTGCCGACTGACTTGAGCCAACTGGCCTATGGCAATGCAGTCGGGCGATCGCTCCCCTATGGCGGTCATGCCCTCGATCAAGATATTCTGTGCCAATTGATTTACCCTGCTTGGATTCGGCAAGCCAACCGCCTGCCCGAGCAGGCCGAAGCGGCTGAGCCCAGTGCCGACACCCCCTGGCATCCAGACCCGGCTGTGGTCGCGGGCGATCCGTGGCGAGCTCTCCAGTGGGAGCAATTGACCCTGCCCGTTGTAGGCGATGCGGATAACGTCAATCGGCTGCACCTGCAGCGTCGGTTGCTGAGTGCTGCGGTGGGTCAGGGTTTGCTAGATGCAGCTCGGCACCTGAAGTTGGCCTTGCAGCAGCGCGATCGGGTCAGGCTCCTCATCGGGGAACAGCAGCTCACCATCACTCGGCAAGACCTGGGCAGTCGGGTGCTGCTGCCCTATATTCAGCGGCTCAACCGAGAGCTCAATGCCTTGCTCACCCAGTCGGGGACATCCGTGCTGGAAGTAAACCAAGTGCTCTGCACGGGGGGAACGGCGTCACTAGCGGCGATCGCCCGCTGGCTGCGCCAAAAGCTACCCAACGCCACCATCATTCAAGACACCTACGCGGCCCCCTCAGCTCCCACCCTAATTCATGTCCCCACCTGCAGCCGCATAGCCTATGGACTAGCTACCGTGCCGCTGCACCCTCAGGTGGTGGACTGGTCACGCCACCAATACAGCGATTATTTCTTGCTGATGGAGCTGCTGCGGGTGTTTCCGGATGCACCCATGACATTGGGGAGTCTCATGCAAACGTTAGAGAGGCGTGGCATCCAAACCCAGCGCTGCCAGCCTCACATTCTGGCGCTGCTGCAAGGGCACCTGCCGCCTGGGCTAGTACCTATCGAGCGCGACGGTCACCTGCTCACCACTGAGTCGCAGCAAAATCCTGACTATCGCGCCTTGCTAGCTGCGCCGCTCTTTATCCGAGTCAATGAGCAAACCTACCGACCCAACATGCAGCAATGGCAGATTGTGCGGCAATACCTAGACAGCGTCATTGCAACCAGCCACCAAACATTGGCAGAGCCGCTGCCCATCACCCTGGCATTGGACGTGACAGCTGAGCCTTAAGCCCCATCCCCAACGCCACAAACCCGGCAATGATGAGCGCCCCAATGCCCAAGGGGCTCGGCATCCAAAAAATTATGTCTAAATGGTTCACCTGACCCGAGGCCATCCGCCAAGTGAGGTGATTGCGCCACACCGTCTGGGGCTGTAGACTGTCGGGAGCGATGGTAGCCCCCCAAGGCGTGGTCAGGCTAAATTCTAGATCTAGCAGAGCGCCGGGACTCACCAGCACCGCACCCTCTGTGGTCAGCACCGCGAGCGATCGCAAATCTAAATCATAAACAAGGCGATCGCGCTGCACCAGCAGTAAATTACTCTCCTGCAACGACAGTCGAGACGAAATGTTTGGCAGCGTTGGCGTCACCTCAGACACGGCATCCTCTGACGACGCGGGTGCGGAAAAAAATTGGTTAAACTTTTGCTCCAGCTCCTTGCCATTGTTAAACGGAATCGTTACCCGCAACTCAGTCGGACTGAGACGCCGCACTCGACCCCCCAACTGCTTGGCTCGCTGCTCTAGGCTGCTTAACCAAGCGCGCGCATTGCCTCCATCAAATGCACTGAGTTGCTCACCCAAGCGAATATGCTGCACAATTTCGCCGCGGGTCTGGCTGGCATAGTTAATCCCCACGTCGTAACGGATGCAGCCCGTGAGCCCTAGCAGGGCAATCCACAAACAGACAAGAGTGAGCAGGCGCTTCATGGAAGTTGGAAGGGGTTGAGAGGGTTGAGGAGTTAGCAGATGATACCTTGTCCTGTGCAGATTACCTGATTTTCGCCCTTACTTCCACCCTATTCACATCTACTAACGGGGTTCTAACCTTGACATAAAATCATTAAATCATTAAAGACTAGCTCCGTAGAGGCATGCGAGCCTATGAATTCTCAAAATATCCTGGATGCCATACGGCTGTCTCCCCACAATCCTGAGTGGGCAAAAGAGTTTCAGCAAGAGAAGCAACGAATCTTGCATCTCATCGAGCCAAGCGTCATAGACATTCAACATATTGGCAGTACCTCAATACCGAGTATTTCTGCTAAGCCCATTATCGATATCTTGATTGCGCTAGTTCAGCCTGGTTTAACGGCCAACCACATGACTTCTCTGCAATCCCTCGGATATCTCTATGAAGGGCAAGTCTTAAATCTTGCAGAACATCATTTTTTTCGTAAAGGTATGCCGCGCACTCATCATATCCATATTGCAGATTTTGAAAGTGATTTTTGGCATCGACATATTTTATTTCGAGACTATCTGCGCGCACACATCAAAGAAGCGAAACGATACAATCAACTGAAACACGAGCTGTCTAAAAAGTTCGAGTTTGATCGAAAGAGTTATACCATGAGCAAAACGCCACTAATCGAATCAATTCTTGCTAATGCCAGAAGTTGGAAAGCCACACTCGGCTAGTGGCCTTGAGGCGAAAGTTTTCAGAAATGCGAGCTTTATAATACCCCTTAAAACCTTCGCCCCCTTGTCCCCATTTGGAGCCCAAATTTTCGGAATTGATATTAGAACAAGTGTGCAAGAAGAGGGGCGACTTATTAAGCTGCTCCCTCTTTTTCACTCTTTTTCAAGAAAATTCATTTAATTATGACTACCTAGAATTTTCTGCATCATCTGACGCCACTGGTTGAGACAGCTTTCCAGTACTTATTGCTCCTACCCAAAGAGTCACCAAGAAAATTCCTATCAGTTGATATCTACTCTGAATCGCTTCTTGAATGAGAAACCAAGCGCTGATTGTGGTTAAGGCAGGGCCAGTTGCACCAATTGTGGAGGCGTACGTTGCACCGACTGCTGAAATTCCAAAATTGGTTAATAGAAATCCAACGATGCTGGTAATCGATAGGATAAATGCACTAATCCATAGATAAATCCACATCTCTGACGCAATATGAACTTTAAGAGTTGGCAGGGTTGATGCCAGTGTTGGCATCCAAGCTATTATCCCCAAACTCAGGAGAGCAAAGGCAAAGATACTAAGAAATAGTACAAATGTAAAAGATACCGGGTGTAAGCGATGCGTTTGTGAGCAAATCTGCGTCAGAATTGCGTAGGCTGAGAAAGCTATGCCTGCAATAGTAGCCGTAATCACTCCGAGCATGGGGTTGCCTTGGATGGCACCTTGGGTATTGGGAATAACTAGCACACATCCAGAATAGATTGTTAATGCAGCTAGGCTCAATAGAGGCGAGGGGCGATCGCCCAAGATCAGCCAACTGAGCAAAATCGTTGCGGTTGGGTAAACAAAAAAGACGGTTGTAGCAATGCCTGCCGAAATGTTCCCCAATGCTACATACATTGCAATTTGAGAGAGAAATAGCAAGCCGCTACTCGATAGAATTCGTTTGGTTAGTGCTCGGTTAGAAGGGTGACTTAGCCTCTTTAGATCTCGCCATAAATGTGGGTGTAAACGTGGCGACACCAACCATGCTATCCCAAACAAAACTAACCCTACTCTCATCGAAAGAATGAGAAGAGAATTGCCGACACTTGGCTCAATGAATCCGCCAATTTGAATCCTTCCCAGCAGCGGTTGCGAATTAAAAATAATTCTAACAACGACATTTTGTAGCGATAAGCTCAATGATGCAATGAGCAGCATCAAAGACCCTTTCAATAAAGTGGCAGGACTGGGTTCTATATTTTCTCTGTGGACGTTGGCATACTTGGGTGGCATTTTTTTGCTCCTATGCGGTGAGAGGGCAAACTTTGCACAGGCCTCGGCAGTATGCAAAGTCCTTCATCCTAGCAACGAAAGCAAAATCATGCAGGGGGGCGATCGCCTCAGCAGCCTGGCACAGACCCTGGACCTAGGCGAGGGTCTGCAGCAACTGAGTCAGAACGCCAATTGTGACGGCGGGTACTTCTAGATGGGGGGTAAGCCCGACATCATCCAAAATTGTGAGCGACTGGATCGCGGTAGGGTTGAGCATCCGTAGGCGATCGCCCATTTCCACAGGGGTGAGCTGCGACTCGCGCCCCCAGATTAGCGCAGTGGGCGTGGTGAGTTGAGGAATCAAATCTGCCAGGTCGAAGCTGAGCTGCCCCTGCAAGAAGGACAGGGCCGCGTAATCAGCATGGGGCTGCTGAGCCGATTGGGTATAGGCTTCGACCATTTCACTGCTGACACGGCTGGCGCGGGCAAACTGGCGCTGCTCCAAAAAAGACCGAATGCTGAAGGGGTTGGCGATCGCCGTCCAATAGAGCAGTTGGTTAATGCCCGCCACCTGAGAGACTTGAGCGATCAGGCTGTCGCCATAGTCCACCCCAAAATCCGACAGCCCGGTGGGTGCGACCAAAATTAACGACCGAAAGCGCTGGGGCTGAGCGATCGCCAACTTCACCACCATGCCCGCGGTGAGAGACGAGGCAATCACCACCACCGGATCATCTCCCAACGCCGCTAAAAACTCCGTCAAGCTGGTCAGGTAGTCGTCTAGCGTCAGGCTGCGGGTGGGATGGTGCGATCGCCCCCAGCCCAGCAAATCAGGTGCGACGACGCGATAGCGCCCCGCAAATGCTGGATACACCTTTGACCACTCGTAGGCAGACGACCCACCGCCAAAGCCATGCAAAAACACCAGCGTGGATTTTGTAGGCACTGTTACGGTCTCATCGCTATTGGATTCCTGAGGCAGTGGAGCTACGGAATCTAACGGCGATGGGCTGTAGTAGACCAGGGAACCACGAGAGGTAGACACTGACTGAAGTTCACAACGCGGGGGGGTAAGCATCCCTTGCCATATAAAGAACGTATAAAGTATACTCCGCCATTGTTAAGGTTTAGACAAACTGCCTTGTATGACTTTACACAAGCGCTTCTATCGTTTCCGTATATTCCCCATGCGATCAATCCGGTGGGCGAGGGGTGTTGCGGCAGGCTCCTCTTGCGTTCTCATTCACCTGACGGTTCATTGACGCGATCGCAGTGGGCTGTCGCCATCGGAAATTCCTAGATTGAGGCGACTTGGCGAAACCGAATGCAAGGGCGATCGCCCCTCATCTGTTCTAATGAGCAATCGGTTGAGTCGTCTTCAATTAACACCACTGCACACCAAACGATATGGACGGTAGGTATCACTTCAATATACGTACGACACAGGTCAACTTAATAGCAACTTAATAGCAAAAACACGATTTGGAACTTGGTGAGGAGAAGGTTCGTCAGGCTGACCACCAGGCACCGTTTGGCCCGGTTTATCGGGTTCATGACGCTGATTTATAAAGACAAGTGGCTTTGTGCCAGAGGCTACGGCAGATCCTTAGACCGCACCACGAAAATGTATCTGATTAGAGAAGACTCATCTAATTGAGGCCAGCGAGGGATTATGGTCAACACGTCTAAGCAACAGGCAGAATGGAACCCGCGCCCAAGCGTCGCATACCATCCAGAGTCGCACGACCATTTTGCGCCGCCGGATGCGCCCTCTCCCTCTGCACCGCAGACTGTCGAGACCTTTGCCCCCACGCCCCAGCCTACGGTTAGCCTCTCGTTTGACCATCTAAAAGCCTTTGAAACCGTTGATCGGCAGTTTAAGCACATGGGGGTGACGTTTAAGAATGCGATCGCCCTTAAGCCGTCTAACCCTGCCTTTCAGCCAGATCAGGGTGAAATTGTGCTGATGGGGTCACCCCGTGGCGGTTGGCTAGAGGCCAGCTTTGACCACCCCGTGCGGTTTGTGAGCGGCATGGTGACTGGCTCTCGCAAAACAGTGATGGCGGCGTTTGACGGAAACAATCGCCAAATTGCCCAGACTGCCACAGCGGGTGCCAATCTGGCAGGCTCTAATGCAGCAATACCGCCGGGTTTAGAATTAAAGCTGCTGGCGATGGATATTCGCCGCATCACCTTTCATACCTTCGATGGGCAACTCACCATTAATGAATTGGGGTTTGGTGGCTAGTCGCGTCCCTGCCCACAGTTCTCTTGCTCACAAACTTTGCCGGACTGCAGAGGGTAGACGCCACGGCAGTGACTCTTGGCTGAGACTGTATCCGACCCTGGCGCAGTGGTCGAAAATGCAGTCTTGCAGAGTCAGGGTGCGGGGCACCTGCTATAGAATGAAGCCAAACGCTAGAACATTAGTACAGCATGGCGATCATTTCTTCTCAGCAACCTGATGCTAACCGCCCTCGGCGGCAGGCTCCGGCAGCGGCGACGGCGGCGGCGAGCGACAATCCCCTGTTGCAGGCAGAGCGTGCCCCAGAAGAGGCGGGCAAACCTGAGGAGAGCTTGCGCCCCCGACGGTTGGCAGACTATGTTGGGCAAAAAGATTTGAAAGAGGTGCTGGCGATCGCCATTCAGGCTGCACAGGCACGGAACGAAACCTTGGATCACCTGCTGCTCTATGGCCCGCCGGGACTGGGCAAAACCACAATGTCTCTGATTTTAGCTCAGGAAATGGGGGTTGATTGCAAAATCACCAGTGCCCCTGCCCTCGAGCGACCCCGCGACATCGTAGGGCTGTTGGTCAACCTAAAGCCAGGAGATGTGCTGTTTATTGACGAGATCCATCGCCTGTCGCGGATGTCGGAAGAAATTTTGTACCCGGCAATGGAAGACTACCGCTTGGACATCACCATCGGCAAAGGCCAAAGCGCCCGCACCCGCAGCATTCCCCTACAGCGGTTTACGCTCGTGGGTGCCACAACCCGTGTCGGTGCGCTCACGTCACCGCTGCGCGATCGCTTTGGGCTGGTGCAGCGGCTGCGATTCTACGAGCTAGATGAGCTAACTCAAATTGTGCTGCGCACGGCTGAAATTTTGACGACACCCATTACCCAAGACGGCGCAGAAGAAGTGGGGCGGCGATCGCGCGGCACCCCTCGTATTGCTAATCGGCTGCTGCGCCGGGTGCGAGACTTTGTAGAAGTGAAAGCCCCCGGGCAGGCCATTGATCGGGCGATCGCCGCCACGGCCTTAGAACTGTTCAACGTTGATCCGGCTGGACTAGACTGGACCGATCGCCGAATGTTAACAGTAATGATCGAAAACTACGGCGGCGGCCCCGTCGGGCTAGAAACCATTGCTGCGGCCACTGGCGAAGATGCCCAAACCATTGAAGAAGTCTACGAACCCTACCTGATGCAAATCGGCTACCTCAACCGCACCCCCCGCGGTCGCGTCGCCGCTCCTGCCGCCTGGAAGCACCTCGGCTACACCCCACCAGAAAGTCAGTTATCGCTTATGTCTTGACAGGAAACACCTCCTCCAAATATTCCACGATGGCGGTGGATTCAGAGAGGTAAAACGCGTCGTGAGCCAGGGTAGGCACCCGGGCGGTGAGGGAGCGATCGCGGTACTCCTCCCGTAAATTGGCCGCCGCTGCCAGATTTATAGTCACTAGCGCAAAGGGCAGGCCCTTTTCTACCAGGGTGACGTAGGCCGACATGGCATAGGGGCTGGCGAACTGGCGATCAACAAATAGGGTGAAGGGCATGGGGAGAGGGGACGATGGGGGCGTGTAGCGATTGGGTACTGGGTGGATATTATCGAATAGATGCCGGTATTGAGACCTGGGCTGGGGGCAAAGCAGTCTCTACCTGTTGGCTCACCCACGCCTCAAACGGCTCGTCGAGCAGGCGGTGCTCCATCGCCTCGTCGAGCCGGGCGAATTTTTTCTGCAACCTGCAAACCTGTAGCACAATGCACCTCAGTCCTGGCGCTAAGCGCTAAAGTATTTTGCGGTAGGATGATACACCACAATCGCCGTAGTGGATTGTTCAGGATACAGTTGCTCGCTGTCATCCATCGACATGCCGATGCGATCGCTCCCCAATAGATCCAACTGCGTGTACTGATCCTGCATGTTGGGGCAGGCGGGATAGCCAAAGCTATAGCGCGATCCCTGGTAGCGCTGCTGCAACACATCGCGGAGGGTGCTGGGTTCTAGATCGCCATAGCCCAGTTCACAGCGGATGCGGGTATGGGTCCACTCGGCCAGTGCTTCGGCCAATTGCACCGCCATGCCGTGGAAGTAGAGATAGTCGGTGTATTGGTTGGAATCGAACAGTTGCTTGGCTACTTGGGTGGCAATGTCGCCAACTGTCACCGCCTGCATAGGAAAGACGTCGTACTCGCCTGCAAAGTCGGCCTTGGGGCGAAAGAAGTCGGCAATGCAAAGACGCTTGCCGCCCGTTTGCCGGGGGAACTCAAAGTGGGCGATCGCCCCTTTCTCTCCATCACCGCCTGCCGCACCTGCCGGGTCATAGACCTCTAGCCCATTCCCCTCAGCCAACACTGGGAAATAGCCATAGACCACCGTCGGGTGCAGCAGATTTTCCTCAATCACCCGTTGCTTCCACTGCGCCAAAATGGGATGCACCGTTTCTGCCAAAAAGGCGTCATAGTCTGCTCGGGTCTGATCCTTCGGCTTGCGAAACTGCCACTGCCCAGCAATCAGCGCCTGCAAATCTAGATACTCAAACACCTCTGCAATCGGAATCTCATCAGGAGTCAGAACTTGGGTGCCCCAGAACGGGGACGTGGGGCGAGGCAGGTCAAGCGTCACCGCATCCGATCGACGCGTATCCACCACGGCGGGGGTTGCCGGTTGAGCCACCTCTGTTGCAGGAGGCTGGTCTGCGGCGGTAGCAGGCTCCAAAGGCGGCGGCGTCTCTGCCACTTCATCCAGAAAACCGGCTTGGTCGTCCCAATTTTCGCCCGCCTTGGCGGGCATCAGCTTGTCCATAAAGTGCAGGTCGGCAAAGGCGTCTTTGCCATAAATAACGCGCCCGTTATAGACGTTTTGGCAGTCTTCATAGACGAACTTGGGCGTCAGCGCCGCACCACCCAAAATCACCGGCACGGTAATGCCCCGCTGGTTGAATACCGCCAGGTTTTCTTTCATGAACGCCGTTGATTTCACCAGCAGACCGCTCATGGCGATGCAGTCGGGCTGATGCTCCTGATAGGCATCAATGATGCTATCCACCGACTGCTTAATGCCCAGGTTGATCACCTGATAGCCGTTGTTCGTGAGGATGATATCCACCAAATTTTTGCCAATGTCATGCACATCGCCCTTAACCGTGGCGATTAGGAACGAGCCCTTGGCGTTATTGCCCGTGTCAGATTTCTCCATAAACGGCTCTAGCTGAGCCACTGCCGCCTTCATGGTTTCTGCCGACTGCAGCACAAAGGGCAACTGCATCTGCCCTGAGCCAAACAGCTCGCCCACTACCTTCATGCCATCCAGCAAAAAGGTATTGATAATGTGTAACGGGGGATAACTCTCCAACGCTTCTGTCAGCGCCTGATCTAGCCCAATCCGCTCGCCGTCAATAATATGGCGCTTTAATCGTTCTTCGACAGGTAGATCTGCCAGCGACCCTCGATTCGAGCGAGCCTCTTTAGCCGAGACCCCTTCAAACAGGGTCGTCAACTCCGTCAGCGGATCGTAGACGCACACATCGCCCTCAAAGCGACGGCGATCGTAGATCAAATCCTGGCACACGGTTTGATGCTGGGGGTCGATTTTGGCCATTGGCAAAATCTTGGCGGCGCTGACGATCGCCCCATCCATCCCGGCCTGGGTTGCCTCGTGCAAAAACATCGAGTTGAGGGTGATGCGCGCTGCCGGACTCAGCCCAAAGGAAATATTGGATACGCCTAACAGAATATGAACGCCCGGCAGGGTTTGCCGAATTTGGCGAATCGCCTCAATCGTTTCTCGTCCGTTAACGCGGTCTTCTTCAATGCCGGTGGAAATGGGCAGCGCTAGGGGATCATAGAAAATTTCGTGCGGCGGAATGCCGTACTCCACAGCATCTCGGTAGGCGCGTTGGGCGATCGCCACCTTTTGCTTGGCCGTGCGCGCCATGCCGTCTTCGTCGATCGTGCCGACCACAATGCCGGCACCATACTGCTTTGCCAGCTCTAGCACTTTAAAAAAGCGCTCGTCGCCATCTTCATAGTTGGTGGAGTTGAGGATGCACTTGCCCCCGGCGACCTTGAGCCCCGCCTCCATTTTTTGCCACTCCGTCGAGTCGATCATCAGCGGCAGGTTCACATTGGTGACAAGGCGCGACACCAAGTCATGCATATCTTTCTCGCCATCGCGGCCCACATAGTCCACGTTCACGTCGAGGATATGGGCGCCTTCTTTGACCTGCGATCGCGCCACCGCCACTAGGCCATCCCAGTCTTCAGCGTTCAGCAGCTCTCGCACTTTTTTAGACCCGCTGGCATTCAGCCGCTCGCCAATAATTAGAAAGGAGTTGTCTTGGTCGTAGGGCTGGGCGCTATAGATAGAGGCGGCAGCGGGGATGTAAGCAAGGGCGGGGCGGGCAGTATGGGGATGGGGTGAGGGACTGGAGCCGTTCCCGACCGCCTCTTCTACCCCGCGCACGTTTCGCGCTTTGGGGGTGAGCGTGGGAGCCAGCTCCGCCAACTGCTGAATGTGGTCGTAGCGGGTGCCGCAGCAGCCGCCAATCACTTGCACCCCCAAGTCTTCGACAAAGTGCATCAGCGCCATCCGCAGTTCCATAGGCGTCAGCTTGTAGTGGGCATGGCCGCCGACGTTTTCGGGGATGCCCGCATTGGGGATGCACGAAATGACAAAGGGAGAATGCTGCGACAGATAGCGAATGTGGTCGGCCATGCGATCGGGGCCAGTGGCGCAGTTGAGCCCCAAAACATCGATGGGGTAGGGTTCGAGAATCGTCAGCATGGCAGCTACATCTGACCCCACCAGCATTGTTCCCTGAAGTTCAATGGTGACGGAAACCATCAGGGGACGGCGATCGCCCTTTTTGGCAAATACTGCTTCGATGGCATTGAGCGCCGCTTTAATTTGCAGCACATCCTGACAGGTTTCCACAATAAACAGATCAACGCCGCCATCGAACAAGCCCTCTGCCTGCTCCTCAAACGACGCCTTCATGGTGTCATAGTCGATGTGGCCCAAGGTGGGCAGCTTTGTGGTTGGCCCCATCGACCCCGCCACAAAGCGCGGCTTGTCGGGGGTGGAATAGTCGGCTGCGCAGTGCTTCGCCAGTTCTGCCGCTACCTTGCTTAGTTCATAGGCGCGATCGCCCAAGTCATATTCCGCCAGCACAATCGAGGCGCTGCCAAAGGTGTCGGTTTCAATCACATCGGCCCCCGCTTCCAAAAAGCCGCGATGCACCGCTTCCACCGCCTCGGGCTTGGTGATCACCAGGTACTCGTTGCAGCCTTCATAGGCTGCGCCGCCGAAGTCGTCTGCGGTCAGGTTTTGGGTTTGCAGATTAGTGCCCATGCCGCCGTCAAACACCAGCACCGGGCGATCGGGGCTGTGCAGACGCTGCAAAAATAAGCTCGACGCGAACCGGGCCGTTGCCGACGCCGGAGACGCTGAGGCGGACTGTAACGTTGACTGCGATAAAGTTTGCATGGGACTGGGGAAAGAGTGACAGGCTGAAGGTTGGGTCGATCAAGAGTAGATCTAGCTTATCAACCTGGTTCGATTCTGCGGTAGTTCTATCTAGAAATCGGAAAATTGGACGGTGGGAACTGGGGGCGATCGCTCCCCACTCTTGGCGACCCTTTGGGGAACTGCACCAATTGGGGCATGCTAAAAGGGATAAAACGAGACGCAACCGTGACCGCTTAAATCCAAGATCGAAAAGGAACGGTGGGCTGCCACCCGCCAGCCGCCAGCCTCGGTTACTCCTATATATATAAGTCCTGAAACCTTTGCGACCAGAGCTTTCCCCTCATCCCTAACCCCTTCTCCCGTTCTGGGAGAAGGGGTTAGGGACGCCATGTCTGGCCTCCCCCTCGCCCATGTTTGGGAGAGGGGGACTGAGGGGGAGAGGGCCAAGATGGTGTAGAAGCAGTAGGCCCGAGCTGGGATGGTGAGATAGGCTGTGATGCAAGCGGCGAGTTCAACTCCAGACATCTAAAACCCACGACATACGGGGCTTCTGCTAATGGCAACGCAAAAAATCTTGATTGTGGACGACAGCACCACCATTCGGATGCAGGTGCGCGATATGCTGCCCAAGGGCAACTTTGAGGTGCTCGAAGCGCGAGACGGGGCAGAAGGGCTGGAGGTGATTCACTCGGCGCGGCCTAACCTGGTGCTGCTTGACTTTTTTATGCCCCGCATGAACGGTTGGGAAGTGGTGCAGCAAATTCAGGGCAACCCCGCGCTCAAAACCATCCCCATTGTGATGATGTCGGGCCGCAAAGAAGATGTCGAGAAGACCGTCCCTGAGCTATTTGATTATTTCGAGTTTGTCAGCAAACCCTTTGAGCAAAGCCGCCTATTTCAGGCCATTAAGTCTGCAACTGCCAAAGCGCGCGATCGCAAGCTCACCCCACTGGCCCCCGCGGTCACGCCTGCCGCGCCCGTGGCCGCCGCCAGTTCCTCAAGTTCGAGCGATTTATCCACCCTGCAACAGCGGGTCAATCAACTGCATGCGCAAAACGCCATGCTGCAAACCGAGGTGGATCAGCTGAAAAAGCAAATGGCGCAAATGATCGCCTTTGTGCGGCAAAAATTAAAGTAAAGGTGGGGCAATTTCCCTCTAGAGTCAGGTCGTGTAATGCCCTGCTGTCACTCACTCACCATGCCCCCATCCCCAAGTTCTTCAGCACCTCTGCCCCACCCCGACGAGACTCCCGAGTCTTTGCGCCAGAGTTCCGCCTCAGCGCCGTCGAAGACGGTCGCACGTCCCTGGCGATCGCTCCCTGGGGCGATCGCCTTTTACACACAACTCCCGGTTCCTCAGGGGTGGCTGTGGGAGTTTACCCATGTGGCTCGCTACGCGCCGCTGGTAGGGCTCATGATTGGAGGGCTGCTGGCGATCGCCGCCCTAGCGTTCACCCAGGTGGGCATGCCGCCGCTCACCCGCGCGGCGGTGGTGGTGGGGCTGTGGGTGTGGATCACCGGCGGGCTACACCTAGACGGGGCGATGGATACCGCCGATGGTCTAGGAGTCACCGATCCCACCCGCCGACTTGAGGTGATGAGCGACAGCCACACGGGAGCCTTTGGGGTCATGGTGGCGATCGCCCTGGTCACGCTTAAAATTGCGGCTCTCGCAGAGTCGGCTCATGCGCTGTGGCTGCTGCCCCTAGTAGCGGGCTGGGGGCGCTGGGCGCAACAGGTGGCGATCGCCCGCTATCCCTACCTCAAACCCAGCGGCAAAGGAGCCTTTCACAAAGCCGCCTTGCCCCATTGGGGCTATGTGTTACCCAGTTGGGCGCTGCTGCTGGGGCTGTCGGTGCTGCCCTGGGTGCTGAGGTGGAGCGCGCCCATGACACCGCTGCTGCTGCTGAGTGGTGGCAGTGCGATCGCACTGCTGGTGCCAGCCTGGTTTCAGCGTCAGTTGGGGGGGCACACGGGCGACACCTATGGCGCCACAGTCGAGTGGACTGAAGCCCTGCTGCTGGTGTTGTGTACGATTGGGTGAGACGATTTGCGGTTTGCCTAACGGCTCCTTCTTCCTTCTTCCCCATACTTGCTCCCCTCACGATGAACTGCGATGGACTGCGATAGCCTTTCACCCGATGCCCTCTCAACCTGCGTCTCGGCGCTAGGGCTAGACCGCATTCAGCGGCATGTCTTTATCTGCGCCGACCAAACGGTGCCCAAGTGTTGCGACAAGGCTGACAGCCTCGCCGCCTGGAGCTACCTCAAAACCCGGCTGAAAGCATTGGGGCTGGATGCGCCGACATCAGAGCGGCCTAGCTGCATTTTTCGCACCAAGGCCAACTGCCTGCGGGTGTGCCAGCGCGGGCCAATTTTGGTGGTGTATCCCGATGGGGTGTGGTATCACAGCGCTACGCCAGCGGTGATCGAACAAATCATTCAGCAGCATTTGCTGCAAGGGACTATCGTGGATGAGTTTGCCTTTCTCACCCATCCGCTGCCCGATGCAACCTGAGGTCACGACAGGCCCACACCCCTCTCAGCTCGAACTGGCATTGATGCAATACCTGCGTCATCGGCCCAGTTGGCAGCACTGCCTGTAGTTCTACTTATTTCACCTCAGCAGGAGCCGAAGGCGGAATTTCGCCAGAGGACGATGGGGCCCCGTTGCCGTCGTGGAGATTGCCGTCGTGGGGGGTGCCGTCGTGAGGCGTGCCGTTGTCGGCGGGGCTGGTGGCAAGGATATCGGGGGGAAGGCGATCGCCATAGCGCAACTGCTGCTGCGGCATGCCGATGCCAATGCCGTTTTCCTCAAGCGCTAGCCGCATTCGATAGCGAAACTCTCGCCCCACCGTGAACTGCTGCAAAGGATGCGTCTCAAGCCAAATGCGAATCAGCAGCCCAGCGTGGGTTACTTCGTCAATGCCCAACACTTGAGGCGGCTTGACCATGAGCTGCTGCCACTCGGGTTCGCTATACATTTCCTCTGAAATAGTATTGAGCACCCGCATTGCCAATTGAACATCGGCATCGTAGTCAATAGTGACCGTTAAATCAACCCGTGACCAAACCCGCGTTAGGTTTTGCACCTGAGTGATGCTGCTATTGGGAATTGTGATGAGTCGCCCTTCTGAATTTCGCAACTGGGTGATCCGCAGGTTCATGTTTTCCACGAGCCCCGCCAAACCATCGACTTCGATGATGTCGCCAATGCCGTATTGGTCTTCGACTAAGATCAAAAATCCATTCACCAAATCTCTGATCAGGTTTTGAGACGCAAGGGAAAACGCAAAGGCGAGCAGGGCACCCAAGGTCAACACCGATTCAATCGGCACGCCGACAATGCTCAGCACCCAGGCTAGCCCCAGGGCAAAAATCATAAAGGTTTTTAGCCCCTTGAGCGCCTGAGAAATAGTGGAAATGCGAAGGTAGCGCCGCTGAATCGTATCGCCCTCAAAAGGGAAAAACTCGTTTTCTTCCCACGCGCGGGCAAAGCGATTGATGGCAATATCACCCAGGCGATTCAGCAAGCCCACCACAAACCAAATCACCAAGATACTGATGGGCGTCACCCAAAACGCGCGCGAGATCGATCGCCCCCAGGGAAACAGATTCAGTACTTGCCGGATGCCCCCGAGCCAGACAAACACCAGCCCCCAAAAGGTAAACCAGCGCAGAAAAGCGTTGATGCTGATCCGCCGCTCCACGTTGAGATAGGGCACCAACAAGGACGGGAGCCAAGACTCATGGGAGCGATGGGCCGCAGGGGTCTCCACATGGGAGCGACCTAGTCCAGAGTCTACCCGAGCTTCAGCGCGCTGCGCCTGTAGCGCGCGGTGGCGGCGATTCAGCAGATTTTTGATGACGATTAAGCCAGCGCTGAGCAGCAGCATAATCAGCACAATTTTTATGGCTTGCCCTAGGGATCGCGCTAGCGCCTCGGGCTGGCGATCGCGCGCCGCTATTTGTAATTGTTCTTCTAACCGCTGACGCCAGCGCTCGGCTAGTTCTTCAACGCTGGTGTTGTGGTACTCCGCATCAAGCTCGGTCACTGTCAGCAACTGTTGCGTCTGCACGTTGGGCACATCGCGCGCGAGCAATACCGTATCGTTATTGAGCTGGGCGATCGCCACTTGCAGCGTCTCGGGGTCAAACCGAGTTCGGTACTGCACACTCGCAGACTCATCATCAGTGGGGATCAGCGTCACCACGGCTTCGAGATTATTTTGAATCTGTGTAACCCGATTTTCTACCAAAAATTGCTCGCTGAGGGGTGCGTCAGAGCGGGGTGCTGGCTGGGTAACTCGAAACAGGTTAACCCCATCGAAATGCACCAGCATGATGTCAAAATCGCCAACCTGCTCCACACCGCTTGGGCGGCGATCGGGAGCTGGCTGAACGGACGGCGAGGGCAGCGAGGGCAGCTGTATGAGTCCTGCTGTGCCTGCTGTGCCTGCTGTACCTGGAGCTAAGAGCAGCGCCAGAACGAGGGCGATCGCCCCCCACCGCATAGCCTGCCGAATGCGCCGATTCAGGAACTGTAGATTCATGCTGTGTCCTTTCTCCTACTGTGGCTCCCTGCCGAATTGCAGTCGATCCCGTCTTTTTGACCCCGTCTCACCGCATCTCGGTGGCAGGGCGATCGCCTACCCATTGCCCTAAACCCTGCTGCTATCAGAGTTTTATGCGGATGGCCGCTGATGGGGATCGCCACGGCCGGGCCACCTGCCTGAATGATGCTAACGAAAATGTTGTGTAAGGGGAACCTACCTGACAGAATTTGACCTGCAATTGTGCTAGCGGCTGGGGAGTGCATCCGCAACCTGGGCAACCGCGTAAGCGCTGCGCAAATACCACCGCCGCAGCCCTGGCAAGAGTGCAGATTTCAGCGGCTGTTGATATACCGCAGAGTAGTCTTGCGGCGTAAGCGTGCCTGTGGTGAGTTGGGCTGCGGTGCGTCCGCTCCAGGTGCCTGCGGCCACCCCATTGCCATGAAAGGCGATCGCCTGCACCACCGTGTCATCCCCCGGCAGCCTGCCCACATGGGGTGTGAGCTGAGTCGAGCCACACACCAAACCCGTCCAAAAGTGGGTAATCTCTACCGATCGCCACGCCGGAAACATCTGCCCGAGTTCGTGAATGAGAGCCTGACGACGGCGATCGCTCTCTGCCGCAGATCCTACTAATCCTCCCCGGCCACCAAACAGCAGTCGGCCATCCGCCAGCCGTCGAAAATAGTGCAGCAGCGTCCGCGTATCAAACAGAGGCGTTTCGGTGTGCCAGCCCTGGGCGGCCAGTTCTGCTGCCGTTAGCGGTCGGGTGGTGACAATGGCTGACAGCACTGGCAACAGCGTCCCCTGCCAGTCTGGGCGCAGATGTTCTGGCGTATAGCCATTGGTGGCCACAATCACCCGCTGCGCCCGCAGCACCCCGCCGGGAGTATGCAGCAGATGCCACGCCCCCTGTTTTTCCCACGCGGTAACGGGAGATTGACCATGCACCGCCACACCCCGCCGCTGCACGGCCTGCAACACTCCTCGGGTATACTTCATCGGGTTTAGCCCAAACCCCACCCCCACCCACAGCGCCCCGTGCGCTTGGGGGCTGCGGTAGGCCTGTTCCGACATTTCTTCAGTTGACCAGAGTTGACAGGGATACTCAGCCACCTGGGTATAAAAGTCTTGAGCCGATTGGAGCGATCGCCAGCGCGAGGGATGATGCGCCACCGCAATTTCTCCATCCCCCTGGGCGTCGATCGCCAAGTCTTCTGCGTCTGCGACCTGCCGCACCAGGTTCACCCCCTGCCGTTGGTTCTGATAAAAGCGTCGCGTCTCTTCTAACCCAAACTTGTGCATGAGCGCTTTATGGGGCATCCAGGTCGATCCAATACAGGCAAATCCTCCATTGCGCCCCGACGCGCCCCAGGCGGGCAACCCCGCCTCTAGCACCCGCACCTGCTGCTGCCCTTCGGCAGCCAACTGCAACGCCGCCGACAATCCCGTAATGCCGCCGCCGATAATCGCCACCTCGCAAGTTTCATCCTGCAGAAGGGGCGGCACTATTTCTAGAGCTAACGGCGGCAGCGTCGTTTCCCAAAAGCTGCCAACTGCAAGCGTGCGATCATAAACTCTGGCGTTATAGAGCGAGGGCATGGGGGGTTGCCTTTATAGAAATTTTCTTAACTCATCCATGAGCCCGAGAGCGTGGTTTCAACCCCGCGCTGCAGGGCTGAAACCACGCTAATCCATGCTGACCACGATGCGGTCAACACGGGTTTAGACAGTTGCCGAGCTGACGTTGACTCACAGCTTGTAATCAATAGCTTGTACTAAAACTCCAAAGGGAGCAGTTTACCGCTACATAATGAAAAACTGCCATCCTTGGAGCATCCTTGGAGCATCGGTTTAGCAACGTTGAGAATGGTTGAGAATGTTGGAATACGCGTGTTGCAGATTAACGAAAATCCTGATTCCACTGTCATTTCACCATCACGGGGCAAGGGCGACATATATCAGATCGCACACCAACGATTTGTGATCAGAATTCATGCCGCTGACGGTATAGATTTGGCGTACCTGCAGTTCTGGGCTCACCAAACAGTGGTCGATCGGAATTTGGACTAAGTGCCCCACTTGGGTAATCCAGCCGCCATAGGCCGTTGGGCTGGGATAGGTGGGCAGCACACCAACCCCACGCCGCGCATCCTGCAAGTGCGTACCCCGGTGCAATCGCTTAAAGTAAGGCGACCACGGGGTGACATTTAAGTCGCCAATCACCATCAGGGGATCTGGGGTTTGCAGAATGGCGGTGTGAAGTCCCTCTAGCTTAAGATTGCGCCGCTGGAACAGACGGGGATAAATGGGCAGTGGGGGGTGAACGCCAATAACGTGGATGGGAGTGCCTGCAAACTGAATCGTGGCGAACAGGCTCGTGTCTCGGCTGCCGAGGGTGTCGCCGCTTGGGTCTGTGAGGGGCTGCTTCGAGAACATCGCTAGGTCGCTGCCAGGGCTTTGGAATTGATAGGGCAGGCGATCGCCCAGCGCCGCCGTTAAATCTGCAACCCACCCCTGATCAACTTCAACAAACAGCACCAAGTCTGGATCTTCTTGCTGCACCACCTGAGCCACTAGCTGCCGCTCGGGGTTGTCATAGGTCACATTAGCCACCATTACCCGCAGCGTGGAGGCATTCGGTGTAGAAGAAAACGTTGCGAGGCTGGGGCGATCGCCCACAGCTTGATACGGCAGCAGTTGAGCCCCACTCCACAGCACCACGACTAAACAGGCCACCCACAGCAGCCACACCGAGCGATCGCGCCGCCACCGCCGTCGAACCAACTCCAACCCCAACCCCAGACTTAATGCTCCACTGATCTGAAAATATTGCAATTGAAAGTGCGACAGCAGCTCAATGGGATAGCGCCACGCCAACCCATCAAACAGCACACGCAGTGCCGCATACACGAGTAGCGCCACCCCGGCTAACGTCAGCGGCCTGATTGGTTGGGTGTTTGGTTGAGGGTTTGGATGCCTGATTGAAGAAAGAAACGTGCTTAACCGTCGGTATTTAGCCATTGGGATGTTGAGAGCGATCACAACTCGCTATAGTAGTACTCGCAACCTCGGCCATCCATTCCGCCAATTCGGTCGTCCCGCGCGAACAAATTAGCGGAATGGGTAGTCTAAGCCTAAGGAATAACTTCGAAGCATCCTTCGCAACCGAATCCAAGAATCTAAGAACACTTGTGTCGCAGCTATGAACTACCGCCGTCGTACCGCCAGACCGTTGCCTTGCCCTACTCAATCTCGGGCGATCGCCCTCCGAGCAGACGCCCTATCCCCCCGCAACCTAGACCTTGTGTCCCTAGCTGTGTGCTCCTGCGTGCTCACGCTATTGGTTCACGGCGTGGCCCAGTTGCCCACCAGCAGCGCTCTCAACAAACCTACATCTCAATCATCTGGCATCACCAGCCCAACACTGTTTCAAGCATTCACAGTGCCTGGGACTCGCCCCAAACTCAAGCAAGACGAGGAGTAGGCTGGGTCACGTCCCCCGCAGGTGTCAGCGCCCCACAGCAGAACCGACAGGCCTGCTGATTCAAAGGGTTGAGGATGTCAGCACGGGTGAGTATTGAGTATTGATGTTGTGTATACGCACAAGTGCGCGCCAGCGGTCTAACTATCCGTAATCCTTACAGGCTAGCTAGCACATTTGTAGAATTGCTAGCTAGGATGAAACCTTGATAGCTGGGTCACACTAGCTTGATAAAACTTTAGAGAAATCTGCATCAATTGGGTAGTTACTCTCTAAAATTGAGTTGTTTTGTGTCTAACGTCAATTTTCTTTTTTTCTTTAACGATCTAAGGGGTTTCAAAAAGCTGGCAAAAAGAAGCTCTGTTGCCTGAACAAGCTCACAGATTTCTTGGGGTTTTGTCTTGGGCGGTAGCCAAATCATGCTGTATGGATGCTGTATGGATGATGGAGTGACTAATTGCAGGGAAACCCGCTAAAAATGCCGATGCATGCCAAACCAGATCTGCATCAGCACTATTGTCTCGTCATCATATTCATCATTACAGTCATCTATTTCATCATTTTCATCATTACAGTCATCCATCAACACCGATACGCGATCAGCCAGGCTTCGATAAGGGATAAGGTACGGAGGAACTCTACGCTGTGAACATTTCCGACATATTTGCGAGGGGCGGCATCGCAATGTATCCATTGCTGCTGCTATCGTTCATGTCTCTAAGCGTGATTATTGAACGGGTTTGGTTCTGGTCAAAAATTCTGACCCGTGAGCGCGAGATCTCCGGTCGAGTGATTGAGGCAGCCCGACGAGAATGGGTGGCCGCCGCAGACATTGCCAGTCGCGCGACCGATCAACCCATTGGCCGATTTCTTAACTCTGCGCTTGAGCTTCAGAGCCCCGATCCTGAGGTATTTAAGCTGGCGCTAGAAGCCTCTGCAGAAGAAGAGCTAGCCTCTATGCGCCGAGGCGACAAAATTCTGGAAGCTACGATTGCGATCGCCCCTCTTTTGGGTCTTCTGGGCACCGTGCTGGGTCTGATTGGCTCCCTCAGCTCCATCCGGTTAGGCGACATTGGCACCAGCGCCACCGGAGAAGTCACCCTAGGCATTTCTGAAGCGCTTATTTCAACCGCCACTGGGCTCATCGTAGCCATTATCAGCTTGGCTTTTTATCGCACATTTCAAGGATTGCTCGCAGGCCAAGTCAAACTATTTCAGCGGTCGGGCAACGACTTGGAACTGCTCTATCGCAGTGACTGGGCGATCGGCAAGCGCCCTCTCGGCAACAACTTCAAACCCGGCATGCTCCCCGCATCCGATGTTGCGACAGATGCCCCGCCCCCAGTGCCTGACCCCCAGTAGCAGGCCCCAGTAGCAGATCTCCAATAGCAACAGCAGCCATTGAGTCACCGAAGTCAAGCCAACGGCATCAAGCCCATGAGCAAGCCTTGGCTTGCAAAACGGTCAAGCTCAGCCTAGATCAAGCGATTCAAACAAGGCTGAGCGACACCCGGCAGTTCTACTACAGCTATTCCCCGCCCCCTCACTTAACCGTTGATTGCGATGAAAATCAAACTTGGCATTCCCGGAGAAGAGGCTCGCATCGAGCTAGTTCCCCTCATCGATGTGGTGTTTTGCATTCTCACGTTCTTTATCTTGGCGGCAGTGACGCTCACGCGCCAGTCAGGCATTAATGTAGATTTGCCCAGAGCCTCGACGGGTATTACGCAAATGCGGGAGATGCTGATTGTCAGCGTTGACCCTATTGGGCAAATTTTTGTAGAAAAAGAGCCAATTCTCGAAGAAGAACTGCGGCAAGAGTTGGTCAACTTTCAGGAGATCAACCCCAATGGAGTAATGGTGCTTTATGCGTCTCGGCTTTCGAGCTACAACGACGTGGTGCGGGTGCTAGATATTTTGCGTTCTGTTGGTGGCGAGCGCGTGGCACTCGCCACCCTACCTGAACCGGGTGGCGTACAGGCAATTCCAGCTCCATCAATTGACCCTACGGCTCCAACGCCTGACGATTTCCTGCTACCCGATGCTGAGTCATTGCCGGATTTCGAGACCTTTCCAGACGAACCCACCTCTCCCCAGATTAGTCCCGAGCTACCTGGTGAGGCTGAACCGCTTGCTCCCTAAGGGCGATCGCTCCTTCACCATTCCCATTACTCACCTTCATCGCTTTAACAAAACGACCCGAGATGCGCGACTGCCGCCTATCTCGGGTCGTTTTGCTATTCACCACTCTGCTTGTAGTGCCGCGAGAGAACATGACAAAAATAGGAGGCCCTGTTCCTTTCGAGTCAATAGGGTTTTGGGGCACCGCGCGTCGCGCACGGCACATTGAGGGTTTGAGCTTATCCCGAACTCAAGTTGAAGATAGAAATGGGCTTAGATTTTTAATCCCGACTAAAATTATCGGGTATGTTTGACGGTGTTTCGTAGCCCGTGCTACTATCGGCTCACTTAGTTGAAACGTTTCGCTAAATCCTTGCTACTGCGCTGATCTAGCTGTTTTGGTTGAGCAGATTGATCCCGCTAGGTTTCACATCCTTGTTAAGTACACCTTCTATAGATTTGTTTCACCATGACTCAAGTGCTGCCATCTCCCACCCGTGACGCCGCTCGCTCTACCGCCGCTACCTTCACCGGGCTGAAGTGTAAGGAGTGCGGTGCCGAATATGAAGCCAAAGCCACCCATGTTTGCGAGCTTTGCTTTGGGCCTTTAGAAGTCATGTATGACTACAGCGCGCTGAGCAAAATGGTAACGCGCGAGTCTATCGAAGCAGGGCCCCATTCTATCTGGCGCTATCGCTCATTTCTGCCTGTGGCTAGCGAAAATCCCATTGATGTTGGCACTGGAATGACGCCCCTACTCAAAGCCAATCGGCTGGCTCGTCGTCTAGGGCTCAAGCATCTTTACATTAAAAATGATGCGGTCAATATGCCGACCCTCAGCTTTAAGGATCGAGTCGTGTCTGTGGCGCTAACGCGCGCTCGGGAACTGGGCTTCACGACCGTATCGTGCGCCAGCACCGGAAACTTGGCGAATTCAACTGCAGCGATCGCCGCCCATGCTGGCTTAGAGTGTTGTGTCTTCATCCCCTCTGACCTAGAAGCCGGTAAGGTGCTAGGTACGCTGATCTACAACCCCACCTTGATGGCGGTTCATGGCAACTATGACCAAGTGAATCGGCTCTGTTCAGAAGTGGCTAACACCCACGGTTGGGGCTTTGTAAACATCAACCTGCGGCCTTATTACTCCGAGGGTTCCAAGACCTTGGGCTATGAAGTAGCAGAGCAATTGGGATGGAAACTGCCGGATCACATCGTGGCACCGCTGGCTTCGGGTTCCCTATTTACCAAAATCTACAAAGGCTTCCAAGAATTTATCAAAGTTGGCCTCGTCGAAGAAAAAGCCGTGCGCTTTAGTGGGGCTCAGGCAGAAGGCTGCTCTCCGATTGCTCAAGCGTTTCGGGATGGCCGCGACTTTATTACTCCCGTTAAACCCAGCACCATTGCGAAGTCCATTGCGATCGGCAATCCGGCAGATGGCGTCTACGCCATAGACATTGCGAATAAAACAAATGGCAACATTGAGTCCGTCACCGATGCTGAAATCATCGACGGCATGAAGCTACTTGCAGAAACGGAAGGCATCTTCACTGAAACTGCCGGAGGCACCACCATCGCCACGCTAAAGAAGCTGGTAGAAGCCGGGAAGATCGATCCCAATGAAACCACGGTTGCCTACATTACTGGCAATGGTCTAAAGACCCAAGAAGCCGTGCAGGGCTACATTGGAGAGCCTTTGACCATTGAGCCAAAGCTCGACAGCTTTGAGCGCGCACTGGAGCGTGCTAAGACGTTGGATCGTCTGGAGTGGCAGCAGGTCTTGGTTTGAGGTCGTTGAGACCTAGGCTCCTGAACGGGTCTCAGCATGCTGCATCATGCTGAATGTGCATCAATCGTCCAGGAACCCAGCAGTTTAGTGTAGTGTTGAGTACGGCGATCGCCCTCCATATCCTCAAGCTGTGACGTTGAATCTATGGTCAGTGCTGCATAGGTGCGAGGGCGATCGCTCCGTCATTGTTTCTCTTGAATACCGAATCTAAGGTTATGACAGTCAAAGTTCTTGTTCCCACTCCATTGCAGAAGTTCACGAAAGATCAGGCCACCGTGGAGTGCACCGCAGGCACCATCGTAGAGCTATTGGATTCGTTAGATGCACAGTTTCCTGGCATCAAAGCTCGACTCTGCGACGATAGCGGCAATCTACGTCGATTCATCAACTTCTACGTCAACAGCGAAGACATTCGCTTTTTAGAGGGCAAAGATACGCCTCTTGCCGCCGGGGATGAAGTAAGTATCGTACCCGCTGTGGCTGGGGGGTGAGGGCGATCGCCCCTGCATCGGCTTCCATTCTCTTGCTGCATCTTGTGACGTTAGCGCTAGGGCCTGTCATCAGTTCCAACCAAACGCCTGATACTATTAGCGTTGCCACGCCCGACCCAAAAACCAGGCTAGGGGCTGTGACTGTTGATTTCTGAGATATCAGAAGCTAATTGATGACAGCCCCTAGTTCTTAGCGCTGACGCTGCACTAGTTCGGAACAATCGCAATACAGTCAATTTCTACCCGCACATCTCTCGGTAGTCGCGCGACTTCAACGCAGGCGCGAGCTGGAGCAGTCTCTTCGTCAAACGCTTGGGCATAGACGGCATTCATCGCAGCAAAATCATTCATATCTGCCAGAAAAACGGTCGTTTTGACCACGTGATCAAAGTGGGTATTCGCAGCCTTGAGAATTGCCCCTAAGTTGGCAATTACCTGCTGGGTCTGCGCCGTTATGTCTTCATGTCCCACCAATTCCCCAGTTGCTGGGTCGAGCGGCACTTGCCCAGCAACAAATAGGAGTGTGCCCGTAGCGGCGATCGCCTGACTATAGGGACCCACGGGGGCCGGAGCCAACTCAGTGCGAATTACAGATTTCATAAATAGCGCAATCTTTAGATGAAAGAGTGATGGATACATTCGTTGAACCGAACCTATAGCAGCTTAGGACGAGAGCCATAGTCCCGGTAATACCGATAGTCCCGCAAGATTTGACCATGGTCAAAACATAAGTCTTTAGGGATGTCCCAAGGCTCAAACACCTTGACGTTTTTAGCATCATCGCCCGCAAAGGGCTCGCCCGAGGCTGTTGCCAGCATCACCACGCTAATGGTGTGCAACCGTTCATCCCTCGCGGGATCAGAATACACCTGGAACTGCTCGGTCACTTTGATCTGTAGCCCAGTTTCTTCATAGGCTTCGCGGGTTGCAGCATCTTCTACGGTCTCTCCATAGTCGATAAAGCCGCCAGGTAGCGCCCAGCCAAACGGAGAATTTAGCCGCTCAATCAGCACAATAGGGCGATAGGGGCGATCGAGCAGTTCGATGATGATATCAACAGTAGGAACGGGGTTGCGATAAGTCACCGGATTAAAGCCAAGTACACGCTCTATGCAGCATACCGCCTTCAGTTACCTCAAACTAGAGGGGGCGTGGCCTTCCTTAGCGGCGCAGCAACTGCTTCACGGTTTTGAGCATTTCGACCGGATGAAAGGGCTTAGTAATGTAGGCATCTGCTCCCTGCTTCATGCCCCAATAGCGATCAAACTCTTCGCTTTTAGTCGAGCAGATCAGTACGGGGATAGACTGGGTGCTCGGGCTGTTCTTGATCCATCGGCAAAGTTCGTAGCCGTTCATTTCAGGCATGACCAAGTCAGTGATCACTAAGTCGGGCTGGTTCTGCTGAATTTTGGTTTTTGCTTCAGTGCCATTGATGGCTAGGTCAACCGTAATGCCATTTTCTTGCAGCAGATCTGAAAGCATTTGTCGTAGCGTCTGGCTATCATCCACAATCAGCACCATGCTCATGGCTCACTCAACTTTCGCGAAGTATCAAAACGGCTCGGTATCAAGACATTAATGCACTGAGCGTAACAAAAGATAGAGGCTTAGCGCGGTTGGTTGGGCGATCGCCCAAGCCCTTGCCCCCTTCCTTCAAAAATGAAGAGTAAGCATCTGTCCTCAATTAAAACTTATAACCCCATCTGCTGCGCTGCCCACAGGGCAATAAACGCAGCAGCAAGACGAGGCCATTCAATTTTGTATAGCTACTTGACGCTCAGCCTAAACCCAATAACGAAGTTATGGGCAAGGTGCTGTCATCAAGACAGAGATTGCCTTAGCAATGCTACATCAAAGCGTTGCGCTTGGGCGATGCGTGCAGGGTTGTTCTCACCTGCAAGAACCCGATCCCTGGTTTGGTGGTGCAAAAGTTCTATCCAACAAACGAACCAGCAGTTTAAGCGTTGGAAAGGTTTTTTGAGTGCCGTGAGATAATGCCCCAATGCAACCGCTCAATGGAACGCGTCTGAACGCGTCTCCTAAAACGCAGAACCGAAGAAGGTTGACATCAACCCTCCTCGGCTTTGCAGTTCTATCGATAAAGCTCTCTGGCAGAATTACTAAAGCACTCCTGATCTTGCCCTACCCTGGTCGCTAAGTGCCCCTAGCGCTTCCGAATGTCTTTCGCCATGTTGCGGAACATATCCATACTGGTGTCTTTGCGACGACGTTCACTGGCGTCATCCACTGACTTGCCAGTCGTGGGCATCTGGGCTGAACCGCTAGTGAAGCCATTCGCCTCACGCGTGAACGATTGCGGTGGCGTGGAAGGGTCAGCAGAGCCATTCATCGTACCAAACCCTACTCCATCGTACTTGATCGTGCCTAGCGCAGAAATCTGAACCGTTCTCTCATACTCTCGACCGTTGCCTACGGTTTTAGGAAATGTGCGCCTGATCGACTTGACTGTGCGCATGTAATCAATGTTGCCAAAGGTTTTGGCTTGATCTGCATCTAAAAAATAGGTCTTGACCTCTTTTTTGGCTTCCTTCTTTGCTGATGCAGCATCTCCGGTCTGATCTTTCTTGCTTTTCTTTCCAAAGAACCCAAAAAGTCCTGCCATGGCTTGCGGCTTCTATCCTTAACTACGAGTGCTTATCTTATATGTTAAGTCTTTTGAAGCTATTTTGGACGGCTAGTGTAGTTAAGCCAAGGAAGCGGATCTATTGCTCACAGGCGGGATCGAGAGATGCAGTGGACAGTGGCGCGAGGCCCACCGATTCTAACAGCCGACTCCACTGCGTCCGCGCTTGAAGGCTAGGGGTTGGTTCGCATAGATGCTGGGCTGTATGGTGCAGTGCGTCGTGCCAGAGCCCTGCCTCGGCATAGAGGTTGGAGTGTTGCTCGGTTGGGGCCGCTGCTAGCGCTTGAGCTAGAGCTGTGCCCGGTTCAATGCGTCGTAGCCAGCCCTCTGAGAAAATGTCGCCCGATCGATCGAGCTCGTCACACACAATGGAAAAGTACCAGTGGTAATCTTGCTGGGGCTGTAGTCGAGAGGTCGGAGACTGGTCTGATAGGGGTGGAATTGTAATGCTGACGATGCCTGTATCTGTTTGGGGCGGTAATTCTGCTCGGTATACTTCGGTATCTGACTCGTCGAAGATGACAAATTCTAAAAGTTGGGCGTTGACTGCTGGCACAAACCAATACAGGGTGGGAGCGGGATCTACGGTGACGCCAAAGTTGGTGTCGGGCACGAGTGCTACTAGAGTGGAGGGGCGATCGCCCTCTAGGGTTCGCACGGCGCAGTCTCCTCGGGTGCCGCCGCCTTCGCGCCGTCCTGGCAACCCTCGATCGGGTGGAATGAAGAACTGGGCTTGGGCTGGGGCGATCGCCCCTAGAATGCCAACTGCCAACAGCAGAGACAAGAGCGATCGCCCTGCTCGTGATCCGAGATGCCATCTATGCGGGATGTTCATACGCTTATCGTGCTAAATTGCCGCCCATTGACACCAACAGTCTGGCCTTCTCGATGACTCATGGCTCTAGGATAAAGCCACAGTCGCAGACTCGAGACTTCGCTGTAGCAAAATGTCCAACAAACTCACTATATGAAGAGAGGAGGCTAAAAGGATAGCGGTGGCCTTCACTGGTGGCCTTCACTTATGTGTTCAGAATCTTGAGCGATCGCTCAGGACATTCTTCCTATCAGGCAGCACAAATCTTTCAAAGCAACTTTGGCTGCATTGGTCTATGGTGTGGTCAACGTCAAGCTAGCCCGATGCCACAGCTAACAACGCAAGGTTGCACGGCACAGAAGCGGCACGTGTGCTCTCTAAGCTTGCGTAAACCTGGCCTTGATGACGCTGATTTTAGGGTGTGAGTTCCCCATTGTCCCCAACCTCAAGCGGCGGCGGCGGGGTCAGCGTTAGCGGGCTGGCACCCACCTCAGCGGCTAGGGTTTCTAACCCAACGGATTCGAGTAAGGTGCGCCAGGCTGTAGCGGATGGTGTGGATTGGGCTGCTAAACTGGCGATCGCGTCATACCAGATCCCTGATTCTGCATAGAGGCTAGGCTCTGTTCCTGCGGGAGCCTGCTCTAATGCTGCACTCAGCTCGGGGCTGGGCGCGATTCGCTGCACCCAGCTTTCGACCACCATATTGGCTGAGGGATCGACCCGGTCGCAGAGCAGGGCAAAGGTCCAGCGATAGTCTTGCCCGACTTCGAGCGGCGGCAGGTTGGCGGCGTCGGGCAGATTGAGCTGAATCACGCCTGATGCGTGGGTAACTTGGTAAGTGAATTTATACAGCTCATTGTCGTCTGCATCCGCTAGCGAAAACTCGGCGGCTACGGCCTGCTCTGCTAAATGTGACGGAATGTAGATAAACACGACGGGGCGATCGTGGGTGGTGGTGCCAAAGTTTTGGGCGGGTACTAGCGCAGTCAGCGGATGCTGCTCTGGGGCAACGGCTGTAGTCTGCCAACAGCCGCGAGTGCCGCCGCTTTCGCGCCGTCCGGGCAGGCCGCGGTTGGGTGGAATGTACTGTTGGGCGATCGCCGCCAGCGGAATGGCGGGAATGACCATCATCAGGGCGATCGCTAGCCGAGTCGCTAGGGCCGCAGAAGGGAACACCCGAGCAGGGTGCAGACGTGAAATAAAATGCCGCATAGTCTTACCTAGATGAGGATCAGAGGGAATTCACCACAACGACGCTATTCCCACTTATTACTATTTCACCCATACCCAATGCCTTTCCGTGCAGCCGTCTATTTTTTTTAACCTGACGTTGGTTTAACCAATGCCTAGAACCGTACTGTTCGCAATGCAGGCGGCACGCGGCACCCAATAGGCGCAACTAAAAAACAGACCTCAAGCGCTACGCCGTTTGCTATCAAGGCAGCGCAGGGCTTGAGATCTAGTTTGCAGACTACCGTCTTACCGGCTTGTCCAAAAGTGATGGCTAAAACGTCAGAGGCGTTTTTAGGGGCCACTGACGACCCTTGTAGAATAGCAGTTGATAGAGCTGTAACCCGCCGTTGCGGAAGGCTGCTTCCGACGATTGCAGATAGAGATACCACATCCGCTGAAATCGTTCGTCATAAATGGGGGAAAGAGCGGCGATCGCCTCTCGGTTCTGCTCAAAGTTCTTGGCCCAGCGCTTGAGCGTTTCGGCGTAGTGAGGTTTGAGGTTTTCGCAGTGAGCGACGGTGAGCTTGGCAGCCCAGAGCTCCTGAGTCAGCTCGTGCAGTTGGGGGATATAGCCGCCCGGAAAAATATACTTGTCTACCCAGGGGCCAATGCGCTCCTTGCCGCGCGTTGCAATGGTGTGCAGCATCCCCACGCCTTGAGGCGTTAGCAGCTCGGCGGCCTTGGTCATAAAGGTGGCAAAGCTGTCTTTACCCACATGCTCAAACATGCCAATGCTGACAAACTTGTCGTACTGACCGGTGAATTCTCGATAGTCTGTGATGGTGATGGTGAGGCGATCGCCCAGCCCTCGCTCGGCAATCCGTTGCCGTGCTAGGGCTGCTTGTTCCTCACTGAGGGTAATACCCGTCCCGTGAATGCCGTAGTGCTCCGCTGCATAAATCAACATGCCGCCCCAGCCACAGCCAATATCCACCAGCGACTCCCCCGGTTGAAGCGCCAGTTTGCGGCAGATCAGCTCATACTTTTGCAGTTGCATCTGCTCTAAGGTATCGGCATCTTGCCGCTGATAGCCGCAGGAATAGGTCAGCGTGGGATCGAGGAACAGCTGATAAAAGTCATTTCCCAAGTCGTAGTGATGCTGCACGTTTTTGCGGCTATTTTGAAGCCGGACGGGCACCGTTTGCAGTTTTTGTTTCAACACTGCCAGCACCAGCCGAGGTGTCACGTGGTCTCGCACTTGGTCGTAGACGTTGCTGCGGTGGAACAGCTCTAGCAACTCCACCAGGTTATCGTTGGCTTCATCCCACCAGCCTTCCATGTAGGCTTCGCCAAAACCCAAGGTGCCAAAGGCCAGCAGCCGCAGGTAGGTCTGAGGGTTGTGGATGACCATACGCAGGGCTGGCGCGGCCTGGGCGTTGCCAAACTGAAAGGTGTCTCCCTCAGGATTGACCACCACGAGGTTGCCGTCTTTGATGCGGCCTAAGAGTTGGTAAAGGAAGCGCTCGCCAGCTGGGAGCGACAACAGGCGATCGCCCATGTCTTGAATGGGCAGGGGGGCGATCGCCTGATTTGGCACATCAAGTTTTGTCATAAACCATCCTCTCCTAGCAGGAGCTTACTGATTTGAGCAAGGCTACAGCCTCGTGATCCCATAGTTGGGTCGACTAATTGGCTCGACGCTTAGCGAGAGTTCACGGCACTGCGAGAGGGCTGCGCGGCTTTCACTTGAGTCGCCAAACCAAGCGCTTCGAGAAGCTGAACCGTATGCCACACCAGATCTAACTCCCACCAGCGCCAGCCATAGCGCGCTGACGATTGAAATGCATGGTGGTTATTGTGCCAGCCTTCACCAAACGTGAGTAGCGCCACCCACCAGCAGTTGGTCGAGGTGTCATCCACGGCATGGGTGCGATAGCCCCACACATGGCAGGCGCTATTGACAAAGCAAGTTGCGTGGAAGCCGACAAACAGCCGCACAAAGATGCCCCAGACCACAAAGGGCATGCCGCCGATGGCAAATAGCACCACGGCCAGAACGAGCTGCAGCTCAATATAGTAGCGATGGCAAAATTCGTAAAACGGATCGCCAGCGATATCTTTGGTGTAGCGATCAAGCTCGGCTCGGGCAGGCACCGTGTGCATAAGCCAGCCAATGTGGCTCCACCAAAAGCCTTCGCTGGAGTTGTGAGGGTCGCCTGTTTGATCTGCGTGGAGGTGGTGCAGGCGGTGGTAGCCGACCCAGCCCTTTACAGCCCCTTGGGCTGCTAACGTGCCACAAAGAATAAAGAAATATTCTAAAAACTTAGGAACTTTGAAGCTGCGGTGGGTGGCTAAGCGGTGGAACCCCAGCGAAATTCCGCAGCCGATGGTGAGCCAATGCAGTAACACCGCAACGGCGATCGCCGACCAACTAAAGTTTGCTGGAACCAGAGCCAGCAATGCTGCTACATGCAGAACTAAGGTAAATGCAATGACGTTCCAGCGCGGCTGGGGAGGTGCTAAAGAAGTTTCCATTATGTAGAAGTCATGTCCTTATTGAGAGGCAAGCCTTATTAATCTTGGCCTAATCTATAGAGCATAGAGGCTAGCAGCAACGGAATGTCGGAACCCAGCCCAGTCAGGTGGATTTATCGAAGCCGCTTCTAGCTGCTCAATCCGTTCAGAAGTATAGGGTTTACAGCATGTCTAAAGGTCGAGACTGTGCAGGTTTCTGCAATCTGCCCAAAGCATCACAGTCTGAGGCGATAGAGGGCGATCGCCCAAGCTCATATCCCGGGGATTTAACAGCACTGTTTCAGCTCCGCTAATCAAAGGCTTTGGTCAAATCACAAAAGCCGATTCCTGTCCAATACCGAAACCTGAATTTCGAGTAAAAAAATACTATGTCAAGTTTTTTGAAATAAATGTTTACATTATGTTATCTTTATTTACATAAGAGCAATATTACTAAGGAACATACGCTTATGACTTCCCGCGGCTATACCACTGAAGAAGGCGGACGCTTAAACAACTTTGCTGTTGAGCCCAAGATGTATGTTGATGAGGCCCAGATGTTTGGTTTCAACGAGTATGCTGAGAAGCTCAACGGACGTCTAGCGATGATTGGGTTCGTATCTGCTATTGTTCTCGAAGTCGCAACGGGTCATGGCGTGATCGGTTGGTTGACCAGCCTGTAAGCTTTTTGCCGAAGTCGCACTGGGTCGGCAGTCGTTAAGCGAGCAAAAATATAAAGATTAGGGGTAGCGTGAATTCAGTTCGCGCTACCCCTATTTTTTGCCGTGAGTTGTTTAGGAGTGGGCGGCGGCACTCGATCAGGCATGGGCCGTTGTGCGATCAAAATCTGGAGTGGGCAGTTCCTGAAGGTGGTTCCAGCAGACAGTACAGGCGGGTAAATCGTGAGCTATGGCATAGGGCTCATGGACGGTATCTAGCCAATGAAAGAATGCCTGAAAGTTTTGGGTGATCTGGTCTGAGGAGTCGGTTGTGTGGCCGAGCTGAAAGTGAGGAGATCGGTTTTCTACTGCAAAGGGACAGGCATGAACCGTGCCATCGGTTTTAAGCACCGGATAGCAATGAGGGCACTGGTGGTTGTCTTTTGGTCGGGTTTCTTCTCCGGTAAAGGGATCGACTCCTCGCCCTGAGTCCACAATGTCGGGATGCCCGATGGCGATCGCCCCGGCGTGATCTTGCTCATAGGCTTCTAGCTTGCGCAGCGACGACTGCGGCATCTGGGGTGCGCCGTCGCCTGTGGCAATCGAATAGTTCAGAGATGCAGTGGTTTGACTGAGGGGATCAGACTGCAAAATTGCCAGCAGCCGCTCTGCCTGAATGCCGTTGGAATACACCACGATCGATCCTTGAAACCCATGCTCGCGTAGATAGGCGATCGCCCACATCACGTTTTCATGATTGAGTGTAGGCTCGCCGCCATAGAACTTGACACTGCCCTGCTCATGCAGCATGACATAGCGCAGCGTGGCATCAAGATGCTCGGGCGTATAGTCGATGAGCCAGCCGTTGGGGGCTCCAAACACAGTGCAAAAGTCGCACTCCCGATTGCACTGATTGCCAGGGTATAGGTGCAGTTCCATCAAACGGTTGTGTTCAACAACGCCTTTATCGCGGGAAGTTCGTTCTTTAAAAGCCATAGGTCAAGATACATCCATAGAGATTAGAGATTACAAAATTGGCAAGGCTGACGTCAGGCATGGGCCGTGCTGCGGAACGGTTCGAGGATTCGCGCCACACTGGCAACGCTAATCCCCTAGCCTGCGACCTGGGTTTCCCACAGTTGCTCTAGCCGCGTGGTGTATTCCGCGTTGACCACCGGCACCGTATCCTCGGTCAATGCCTGGAGCGGCAGGCCATAGTCGGCCTCTACTTGATCAAATTGAGTCTTTAAATCAGGGGAGAGGCGATCGCGATCCACCAGCGGCGGTGAGCCCCACACCTCGGGCTTAAACTTTTCCAACTGCCCCTCAGGACTTGAGAGCAGGTTGGCGAGAACCATCGCTGCTGCTGGGTTGCTGGCATTGGTGGGAATGGCCGTAAACGAGGGGTCGTTGAGAGAGCTGCCGGGTAGAGCAAACGCTTCAGTGGTGCTAGGCAACTGCCCAGTGGTGATGCCCTCCGCAATGTTGGGTGTAAAGGCAGACATCATCCAAATTTCACCATTAGCAAACAGCTCTAGCAGGCGGTTTTGGGTGGGGGGATAGGTTTGTCCGCCGCGCCACAGGTGAGGCGCAAGTTCGCTCAGGTAGTCGGCTACCAATGACGAATTTTGCTCCCAGAGGGCTTCGTCAAACTCATTGCCTGCATATTGCTCATAGCCACCGGTCAGCCCATACAGCGCCGTCAGCAAAAACCGACTGCCATCAAATGCGGGCGGTGCTACATAGGTAAAACGGCCCGGATTGGCGATCGCCCAGTCCAGCAATTCCTCAAAATTTTGGGGCTGGGTTGTCACGCGGGCAGTATCTGCCGCCATCACATACAGCGACCCGGTATAAGGGGACTCATATCCCTCAACGGGCAGGCCAAAATCAGTCGTAATGAGTGGATCGTCTGGGTCGTAAGAGTCTAATGCGGGCAGCACCTGGGTAAAGGGGCCAAACAGTAAATCGCCCTGCCTCAAGGTGCGAAAGTTTTCGCCATTAATCCAGATCAAATCAATGCTGCCGCCAGACGTTAGCCCTGCCTGCACCTCGCCGATGACTTTGTTCACTGCCTCAACCGTATCGTTAATGGGCACGCGGTTCAGGGTGATCTCGTACTGCTGTTGGAGTTGCTGAGCTACCCAGCCATCAGCAAAGCGATTAATCACGTCGCTGCCGCCCCACATCGCCCAATTCACGGTCGTGCCTCGGGCCAACTCTACCACCTCATCCCAGGTGAGGGTGGCGGGGTCAAGGCGAGTAGTGGGTGAAGTTGGGGGGCGATCGCAGCCTGCGGCAACGGTTGCCAGGCATGCGGCAGCAGACAGATACAAAAAACGACGGCGATGCAGAACGAAGGAAGACATGGCAATCCGGTAAGTAGAAATAAATAGAAAAGGAGACAGAAACAGCCAGACGTGATTGGCCTTGAGCCAGAATTACTGCACTACCTCTAGACCCTCATACCTGAGCCATCGGGCTAGGGGCTGCTGCTGTGGCAGATCCCGGAAAAACCCAAAGGGCCTCGGGCGGGAGGTGGGCAAAGACTGATTGCCCCACTGCAAACTGCTGACTGGGAGGAACCCAGGCCTGGAGCTGCAGCCCTGCTGATGTGCGCAGCGTTAGGTGGCGCTGAGTGCCCGTAAATCGGCTGTGAATAAGGGTGGCGGGCAGCAGGTTGGCCCCGCAGACCCGATCGGCCATCACATGGATGTGCTCTGGGCGAATCGTGATGTGGACGGTGCCGTGGTGGGGATAGTGGGTGATCAGGCGTTCTCCCTCTGCCAGGGTGAGCCGATGCTGCTGGGCGTCGGCGGCAAAAAAGTTGACCCCGCCAAAGAACCGAGCCACCGATTCATCCACTGGGTTCTGGTAGAGCGCCTCGGGGGTATCGACCTGACGCAGGCGACCGTCAAACATTAGGGCAATGCGATGGGCCATCACGGCCGATTCGCTCTGGTCGTGGGTTACCACCAGCAGGGTGACGCCGGTTTCGGCCTGCAGTCGCAAAATCAACTCTTGCATATCGCCGCGCAGGCTTGCATCGAGGGCAGAGAGGGGTTCATCCAGCAGCAGCACTTTGGGTTGAATCACCAACGATCGCGCCAGCGCGACCCGCTGCGCCTGCCCGCCCGATAGCTCTGAGGGTTTGCGGTTTTCAAAGCCGCTGAGCTGCACTTGATCGAGCATGGCGATCGCCCGTTCCACCTGCTCAGCGCGGCTTACCCCGCGCATCCTCAGCCCAAAGGCCACATTCTCTCCTACGCTGAGATGGGGAAACAGCAGCCCTTTTTGCAGAACTAGCGCAATTTCGCGGCGTTCAGTTGGTACTCGGTTGAGCGATCGCCCATTCAGCCAAATTTGGCCCCGGTCGGGACGTAAAATTCCAGCGATGAGCTGCAAGGTTGTGGACTTGCCGCAGCCAGAAGGGCCGAGCAGCGCAATTCGCTCTCCGGCCTGCACATCCAGCCACAGGTCTTGCACAGCCGCCGTGCCGCGAAACTGCTTGGTCAGGTTTTGCATCGAAAAATAGGCCGTCTCAGACATCCCCTAGCCCCCCTATGGCCGCGTCATTTTGCAATGCCTGGCTCGAAAACAACAAGAACACCACCGCTGGAATGATGGAAGTGATGGCGATCGCCGCCGTCAGTCCTGTATTGCCGCCCTGCAGCGACGTAAACAACACCATCGGCAATGTAAACACGCGGCCACTGCCCACAAAAAACGTCAGCAAAAACTCATTCCAAGAAATCAAAAACGCAAACAGCGCCCCTACGACCACCCCGGGTGCAATCAGCGGCAGCGTCACCGTCCGCAACACCTGACTCGGTGAAGCTCCGAGCGATCGCGCTTGAGCCTCATACCCCGGGTCAAAGTTGGCATAGACACTGCTCAGCACCAGCGTCATATAGGGAATCGTGGGCAGCAAATGCACCAGCACTACGCCCACCAGCGTGCCGCTTAGTCCCAGGCGAATCAGCACAAACTGAATGCCCATCAGCGTAGCCAGCGGCGACACGATGATCGGCAGCAGCAAAAACAGCTTGATTGCCCCCTTCCCAGGAAACTCCATCAGCCCCAACGCTCGCCCCGCCGGTAGCCCCACCAGCAGCGCTAGTACCGTAGAGATGCCTGCAATCACCAGGCTTTGCACAAAGCCTTGGCCCACGCGACTCCCTGCTGAGGCCAACCCAGCCCAGTTCGCCAGAGTCCACTGCGTGGGCACCAACTGAGGAAAGTACCAGCCCTGGGCAAAGGACCAGATCAGCAAGGGCAAAAAGGGCAAAAAGAGAACCGTGATAATCAGTGCCAAGCTCGTCGTGCGAAGCAGGGCGGTTGGCCGGAGTCGAGCCGTTGAGCGGATGATGTCTGCAGGATGGGTCATCCCTGAGCCCTCCGCATGACGCGACGAAACGGCTTGCCAGAGCCCAGCCACAGGTAAAGGGCAATGAGGCTAATGGACACGCCCGAGAGCAATAGCCCTAGGGCGATCGCCACACTGCGTTGATTCAAATCCAGATCGGTAAAGGCCTGATAGACCAGCACCGGCAAGGTTTTAGGAAACGTAGACCCTAGCAAAAACGGCACCTCAAACGAACCAAAGACAAAGCCAAACACAATCAAACTGGCGGAAATAATTCCCGGGCGCAGCAGCGGCAGCGTCACCGTCCAAAAACACTTCCAGCGACTAGCTCCCAGCGCCCGCGCCTGCATCCCATACTCAGGGCGAATACCGCGCAGCACCGCCAGCAGAATTAAGGTGACAAACGGAATCTCTTTCCACAAAAAGTGCAGCATGACCCCCAGATTGGCCCTGTCGTTGACCAGCAGCGGAAAGTCTTGGTCGGAACTGATCCAACCCAGGTGAACCAAAACCCTTGACAGAACTCCACTGGGAGAAAGCAGGAGCAAAATTCCTGCAATGCCGACCAAGTGAGGAATGGGCAACGTCAACTGACACGCGAAGCTGGCCCAGCGTCCGGCTCGCAGCAACAGTAGTGCCAGTCCAATACTGAGCACCGTAGAAATGGCCGTGGCGGTCAGTGCAATGTAGAGACTGAGCCCCAGTGATTGCCAAAATTGGCGACTGGTCAGCGCCTGTTGATAGGCGTCTAGGGACACAGCGCCCGTGCTAGTGAGCCCCATCAGGCCGATGCTCTGCAAAAAGGCTAGAACCAATCCACCGCCAAACAGCACTGCAATTAGGCTGACAGCAGGCAAGACCAAGAGATAGGCGTGCCACGGAATAGCCCAGTGGTTTGACTGCTCCTCTGTATTCCGATCATCCTGATTATTTGGATTGGTCTGAAGCAAGATTGTCATGGCAAGGGTTCCTTCAGTAGCGCCATCACCTCTGCCCACAACTGCGGGAACTGCTGCTGGCTGTCATAGAGCCGCCGTCGCCGTGCTTGGGCGCTGGCTCCGTCCTCCTGCTCATACCAGCGCTGGGCCGAGACCCAATAGCCCGCTGTCCAGCAGAGCGATCGCACGGCAGGAAACGCCCCAAAGGCCGCGAAATGTAGGCGCATTGTCTGGGCTAACTCCGCATCTTCTAACGCATCATAATAGGTGTGCAGGAAAAGCTGCCGATCGGCGGCGGGCATCTGATACCCACTGCAGCGCTGCACGGTCACAGGCGAGAGAAAATGACCCAGATCCCCCGCGGGAGATCCCAGTTCTGCCCATTCCCAATCAATTAACCAGGCGGTGTGATCGTTAATGACCCAGTTTTCGTAGGTGTGGTCGCTGTGGACTAGGCAGGTATAGGGAAATTCCACTAAAAAGCGCTCTGTGGGCAGTCGCGCCTCTGCTGCAGCGAGCAGGGTGTGCAACATGTCTACAAAGGCTGGATCTGCATTGGGCGATCGCACATAGGGCTGGGCATAGTCCCGAGCTTCAGCAAAAAACAGCGCCAGCGGCTGCGTCACCCGCTGCACAGGTGGCGTGAGCTGTTCGATGTGAGCATAGTCTGCCTGCAAGGGGAGCCGATGGAGCCGTGCCAGAGTCGTGGCACATTGCTTTAAATGGGGATGGCTGTAGTTGAGAGGCTCCCCATCCAGGTAGTTGGTGATGAGGCAGGTGTAAGGGAACGTCTCGCTAGGATGCAGGACGGCATCCAGCAGGGTATGTCCGATCCCAGATCCCTTGAGGTAGTGCAAAATGACGCGTTCAAACGCGGTCACTTGGCTTGCGTCTCCCCCAAACCGCTGATTGGGCGTGCTCACAGCTACCCGCACCAATCGGTCGGCATTTAACCGAAAGATGACATTAGCCTCACCATGGGCCAGCAATTCTAGCGTGTCGCCCTCGTCTAAGACTGCGTTGAGCTGGAGATGCGCCTGCACCTGCGTTTGGAGTTGTCTGAGGTTAAGGGCCATGCAGAAACGCTGTCGGTCTAATGAAGTGGATAAATATCTTGTGTACTATAGCTGACATGAATCTTGATTCATCTGAGAGCCACCTTAAAATTTCCTGAGTGACCTCCTTACGATGTCTTCTTCCATGTCATCCGCTTCTGTAGACTGCGCACAGCGCCTGCGGGTGTTGGCCGATGCCCATCGTCTGGCTATTCTCAAGCTGCTGGTTGCGGGGCCTCAGTATGTTTGGCAGCTTAATCATGCGCTTAACCTAGAGCAGAGCTTGCTCTCGCACCACCTTAAGACCCTGCGAGAAACAGGGTTTGTAGAGTCTCGTCGAGACGGCAAGGCGGTGCTGTATCAACTTGTGCCGGGGGTGCGTCTTGGGTCGAGGGATGGGATTGATTTGGGCTGCTGCACCCTTCTGTTTCGCGATCTGCCATAGGGTAGATTTTGGCGCGGCTTGTGGCTAAATTATTGGGTTCTTAAACGTGAGATAGAACGGCCTTAATCCCCTTGTGGGACGGTTTGGAAGGCGCAGAGTAGGAGTTTTTTGTATCTCTCCACACAATTTTGCGCTGAGGTTGCAGCGGTGGTCTGCGGTGCGATCGCCCCATTGCCTCTTCAAACTATTCCCCAATGAGGTGTTTTAGGTTCATGAGCCCACAGCATTTAACAGCGGCTGCCATACTTCAGAACAGCAGCGCTAGCGTTCGCATTTTTGATATTCAGGGCATGGCCCATCGCTCTCCCCTCGAAGGGCAACTGGTTACGGCAGTTCCCGGTATTGTCACTGCCGTGCGCGGCAACGGCTTTTATCTGCAAGATGCCGATGGCGACGACAATCCTGCCACGTCTGACGCAATTTTTGTATTCACTGGCGATGCGCCAACGGTGCAGGTGGGTGATGCAGTAGAGGTAGATGGCGTAGTGGGGGAATTTCGCCCGGGTGGCCAGGCTAGCGGCAACCTCACCACAACGCAGATCGGTGGAGCTGGCAATCCGCCTGCGATCGCCACGGTGCTCTCGAGTGGCAATCCGCTGCCGCCTCCGCTGCTGATTGGGCTAGATGGGGTGCTGCCGCCGGTCGGGCAAATTGCTGGCGAGGCGCCCAGTGGCACCGTCGAAGCTGATGACTATACATTTGACCCCACCACCAATGGCATCGACTTTTTTGAAAGTGTGGAAGGGATGCACGTGCAGGTGAAGGGCGGCGTGGTGGTTGGCCCGACCAACTCCTTCGGCGAAACCTGGATCCTGGCTGACAATGGCGAAGGTGCGACAAACCGGACGCCGCGTGGCGGGGTGGTTATCTTTCCTGATGACTTTAATCCTGAGCGGATTCAGGTGCAGTATGACAGTTTGGTCACGCCAGGAGACGCGCCCGTTGCGAATGTGGGCGATCGCCTGAGCAGCGTCATTGGTGTGGTGGACTATAGCTTTGGCAACTTCGAGATTTTGCCGACAGAGGCTATAACTGTGACGCCCGGCGATTTGGAGCGTCCCGTTTCTGCGTTGACGACCGAGGGCGATCGCCTCACCGTAGCGTCCTATAACATTGAGAATTTTCACCCCGGCAGCCCGCCAGAGCAGATTGCTGGCATTGCCCAGCACATTGCCCTTAACCTGGGCGGGCCAGACATTATTGGCCTGCAAGAAGTGCAGGATAACAACGGCCCGGTGGATGATGGCACCGTGGATGCGTCTGAAAGCTACAAAACTCTGATTGCGGCGATCGCCGCCGCGGGTGGCCCCACCTACAGCTTTACTGATATTGCACCAGAAAACTTGCAGGATGGAGGCCAGCCCGGCGGCAACATCCGCGTAGGCTATCTCTATAACCCAGAGCGCGTGAGCTTGGTGCAGCGCCCCGGTGCAACGGCCACCAGCGCTACTCAGGGGGTGAATGGGCGCTTATCAGAAAGCCCGGGCCGAGTGCAGCCCGATGATCCCGCCTTTATCGACAGCCGCAAGCCCCTAGCCGCAGAGTTTGTGTTCAACGGGCAGCGCGTCGTTGTGCTCAACAACCACTTCAGCTCTAAAGGCGGTAGCGATCCGCTATTTGGTCGGTTTCAACCACCGCTCAATAACCGTGAAGACGAACGCACCGAGCAGGCGCGCATCAACCGCGAGTTTGTGGAAGAGATTCTGACACAAAACCCCAATGCTCGGGCGATCGTACTAGGAGACATCAATGAATTTCAGTTCTTGCCGCCGTTGCTTACCCTCGAAGGCACAATAGACGGCGGTGAACAGGTGTTGTTTAACCTCACTAACACCCTGCCCGAAGACGAGCGTTACTCCTTCATCTTTCAGGGCAACTCGCAAACGCTAGATCACATTCTCGTGAGTGACAGCCTGCTGCAAACCGCAGAGTATGACGTGGTTCATGTGAATTCGGAATTTGCTGATCAAGCCAGCGACCACGACCCGCTGCTGTCGCAGTTTGATCTGCCCAACGCATTTGCCGACAGCGGTAGCCTCGTCATTGGCACCAATGGCGAGGATGAGATTGCTGCTCAAGGTGGACAGCGCATTCTGGCTGGTGCAGGGAATGACTTGGTGGCACCCGCGCCAGACTCCGACGGCAACAACGTCATCTTTGGACAGCAGGGCGATGATGAATTATTTGCCCGCCAGAATGATGTGCTGCTGGGTGGCGCAGGCAACGATTATTTAGATGCCTCGGGTGGAACCGGCGGCAACCGCCTCTATGGCAACGCGGGCAACGACACTCTGTTTGCAGGCGTCAACGATTTTCTGTTCGGGGGGGCAGGTGATGACATCCTCTACGCCGGGCGGGGCAGCAATACGCTGGCGGGTGGTGCCGGAGGCGATCAATTTTGGATCGCCTTTAATGAAGTGCCAGAGTTGGCGAACACCATCACTGACTTTGCGCGTGGCAGCAATGTGCTGGGAATACGCAACGTTAGCAGCATCAGTGGGTTTGAGGATCTGGAGCTGATTCAGTCGGGTTCAGATACGCTGATTCGCGCGCTAGATACGGATGTGGTGCTGCTGAAGCAGGTGCAGGCTAGCAGCCTCACCAGCGACCAGTTTGTGTTTGCTTGAGGTGAATTCGACCGTGTTGTTTCAGCGCCGTAGCGCGGGGCTGAAACAACGCTAAGCCGTGCTGCGTGTGACGCAGGCAGCACGCAGCACGGCTTAGGCATTTGCCGAACTGGCGTTTATCTAAGTGCCTGTGTGACTAGGGATGGTGGGGTGTGCGATCGCCCAACGCGCTTACATAGTCCTAAATAAGTCATGGCTTGGTGGGTCTAGGATGCAGCTCTCCCTTCACCCAACCATGTTCCAAACACTACTATCGCGCTGACGTTCTTTGAGGACATGAAAGGGATCAAATGACGCCGTTGCGGAGGGCAAAGACAGCCGTTCGCACCCGATCGTTAACTCCAAACTTGTTCATGATGCTTTTCACATGGGTTTTGACAGTATTGGGACTAAGATAAAGAGCCGCTGCAATCTCAGGATTGCTGCACCCGTCTACCAACAGTCGTAACACTTCTAGCTCTCGCTCTGAGAGGCGGCGAGACTGATTAGGAATAATGGATCGCGCCATGTCTAGGGTCTCCTAGTCGATGAGTGGTCAAGGCGAAATAACGGATCGTGAAAGCGGTTATAGACAATGCGTCGAAATCCTAACGAGCAGGGTAAACAAACACAGTTTGGGCAGTTCTGTGAATTTCATCGCACTCTCCTAACATCGGGTATTCCTTATATCGGACATTCGGTATAAAACAGAACAGTATTCATGGATCTTTCTCTATCAATCAAGGCAACACACTTGGAATACTTAAAGGCAGGCATCTTATGGTTAAGTCGGTAGCCTTAATCAAACGGTCTTGCGAACTCTGAGAGAGTTCCCGATGGAGTGCTTCTCAGGGGTTTGCGTTGGTTTTAATGAGGCTCACAAGCTTGATCAATGCACCAATCCTCTTAAGAAGTAAAGATTGAGACTCTTCACAATTTGTCTTTTAATAAGTAAGGATTGATCCTTAGCATGCAGTGTCATCAATGAGTAGAATCACTCGGCAATGGTATAGATGGACGTAGGCCAGTCGTATTACGTTAGGGATTTCAAGTCTGGGGCGATACTGTTTGGGTGCTTCTCTACGTAGGCATTAATCATTTTGATGATCAGCTCTCCTTGCTTTTGAAAGTCAACTCGACGGGTCACATACATATCAGACATCATTAGCCCGTCAATAAACGTCATGAGAAAGCTTACGAGTTCTGGTTCATCAAACCCTAATAGCTCTATCAATAACTCCTCAACTGATTGTTCAATACGTTCTCCCACTTGCTTCATGGGGTCACTGATTTCAATTCCTTCTCGATGCATCTGTTGATGAAAATCAACACAAATCAGCGTTTGCTTGAAAAAGTAGTCTCGGTTGCGTTCAAAATAATCAAATACAATCCGAATGCGATCGCTCAACGTTTGCCCGGCAGTCATTTCAGTTTTAGCCTGCAAAATATCGCGCTGCGATAGCTCATCTACAAACTGAGCAAATAACATCTCCTTATTGGGAAAGTAGTGGTAGAGCGTTCCTGTAGACACATCGAGCCAGCTAGCGATTTGCCGCATTGTGACTGAGGCATAGCCCTTTTCCGCAAATAAATCAAAGCACTGGTTTAGTAATTCTTTACGGTACTGGTCGTGATCGACAATTTTGGGCATGGCGTTTCAGGCAAGGTGGGAATTCGTAAGCGGTGGCGTGATACAGCATAACGGATGGGGTGCTTGCAGCGAGTGTGGGCTCAACGCGATAAACCAGGTTTACGATTACCGAACGTTCGTTATAAAATGCACATCTTAATATTCATCAGAAATCTATAAAATGTCAAGCTTAAGGTCTAGGTCGCCTCAGAGCAGCGCTGACTGCAATGGGGGAGTGCGGCAAGGGCGATCGCTCACGGGGCGTTATCCAATGCATCATTTTGTAGCTGTCAATACCACGGTGAACCGTTGGGAGAAATACACTCCCACTAAAGCAAGACCTTAAAATTTGTTGCCTCTAGGGTTCCGATTTAGAAAGAGTCAATTGCAGGGTTAGTTGGTTTTGGCTAATTCCTGATCCAGTGACTGTTGCTAGATGTCTGGTCCGAGAGAGGCAGGCCATGCGGATTGATTGCCTCTGCTAGTAAGCTCGGCGCACTCCATGGCTGCACGGCGGGAAAAAAGCCCGGGAGATAACGCGGTTTCCATATTGGAACTGTGAATCTCTCGGGTTTTTTTGGGTCATCTTGTTTTAATACTGACGCAGTTGAGGCGTTGTTGAGACGCTTCGTCTCCCGACAACCTTCCCAAGTTTTCAGGATGCTGCACCCAGTGCATAAGCCCTGTTCTGCAGTCCCATTGCACAATTCCCATTGCACAGTTGAACTAAGTCGGGGTCTTGGGGGGATGGAATTTGCGGCGTCGTGGGCGTCTTAAAAGCTCAAGCTGTTCATCATGCACGCCAGATCCCGCCCTTTGATTCGTAACTAAAGGCTTCGGTGCCAAGCCACTAACGTATTACTCAGGAGTATCGCCATGACGCAATCGCCAGAATTTCGCCCCCCCAATGGGCAGAGCGAAGCCCAGCGAGCCCTCGAACTCGAGCAAGGGCTGCCGATGACCGGCTGGCAGCAAGAAGTAGGCCAGGGGTTGGAATATGGGCTAGAGGCTGCGGCCAGCATTCAGGATCGGTCTATCCCCACTTTTTCTCGGGGAGAACTACCCCACTATGCAGGCATCAACACCTTTCTCAAAGCGCCCTATCTAGAAGATGTGCGCAAGGTCGGCAACTATGATGTGGCGATCGTGGGCGTGCCCCACGATTCTGGCACCACCTATCGTCCTGGTACTCGGTTTGGCCCTCAGGGCATTCGCCGAATCTCAGCGCTCTACACCCCCTACAACTTTGAGTTAGGCGTAGATTTGCGAGAACAGATTACCCTCTGCGACGTCGGCGATATTTTTACCATTCCCGCCAACAATGAGAAATCATTTGATCAGATCTCGAAGGGGGTCGCCCATGTATTTAGCTCAGGTGCATTTCCGATTTTGCTGGGGGGGGATCACTCGATCGGCTTTCCGACAGTGCGAGGCATTTGTCGGCACTTGGGTGATAAGAAGGTAGGGATCATCCACTTTGACCGCCATGTGGATACGCAAGAAACCGACTTAGATGAGCGGATGCACACGTGTCCTTGGTTTCATGCAACCAATATGAAAAACGCCCCGGCTAAGAATTTGGTGCAATTGGGCATTGGAGGGTGGCAGGTGCCGCGGCAAGGGGTGAAGGTGTGCCGCGAACGGGCGACCAACATTCTGACGGTAACAGATATTACAGAAATGGGGCTCGATGCCGCAGCAGACTTTGCTATAGAAAAGGCGACAGACGGTACCGATTGCGTCTGGATTAGCTTCGACATTGACTGCATTGATGCGGGCTTTGTTCCGGGTACCGGATGGCCAGAACCCGGGGGGTTGATGCCTCGTGAGGCGTTGCACTTGCTAAAGCGCATTGTGCAAAATGCTCCGGTTTGTGGCATGGAAGTTGTGGAAGTGTCGCCTCCCTATGATGTCAGTGATATGACGTCGTTGATGGCTACTCGGGTGATTTGTGACACCATGGCACACTTAGTGGTGTCGGGACAACTGCCTCGCAGAGAGCGGCCCGCCTATCTTCACCCTGAGGCTGAACCCGAGCAGGTGGACTGGATCTAGACCTGGAGATGTTGGGGTGATTTCTGCCAGAACCGCCGTGCGATCGGAAACATCGTGCGATCGCCCCTCGCCTATCCATTTATTAACTGCAATTTTTAAGCTGCAATTTCTATGCATGAAACCGACATGACCAAGGCGCTGATTCTCACCGTCAGAGAGTGGTATGAGTCTCAGCCCCAGCCGCTCCAGATTGATACAGTTCATTTGGTGGTGGGCAAATTTACCTGTGTGGAGCCCGCTAGTCTGGAGTTTGCGTTTGCTGCACAAACGCAGCAGACCTTTCTTCAGGGCGCGACTCTGGCAATTCGCGAAACGCCGTTGATTGCCTACTGCCACACCTGCCGAGCTAACTACCGTCCCGAAATTGGACTGCGCTACGCTTGCCCTACCTGTAATTCACCGATGGATGATATCCGCTCAGGGCGAGAGCTCAAAATTGAACGCATTGAATATTCCCAGCAGGACGCTGCCAGAGATGCACCAGACGCGCTACACGATTCACCCCAGGCTACTCAGAACAAGACTGCGCTGACTCTAGTGCCTTCGCAGTCTTAATCGGTTGCAGATTAATCATGCCTTTATCCAAATCATGCCCTCATCTAATTAGGACAATGCACTATGCACCAAACTTTTGATGCCGCTCTAGGCATAAATCTACTGCACGTCAATCAAGACGGGGCTGACCAGAACCGAACTCAGTTTGATCAGTGGGGCATTCGCTGCCTGAATCTGATGAGCAGCCCTGGCGCTGGCAAGACTGCCCTGCTAGAACAGACGCTAGCGGCATTGACTCCCGAGATCAAAATTGCGGTGATTGAGGGCGACATGACGACGGAACTAGATGCCGATCGCCTGCGACGCTATGGCGTTCCAGTGATCGCTATCAATACGGGGCGTTCTTGCCACCTCGATTCCAAGATGGTGGCGGGTGGTATTCATCGACTGGCTCATGAGCACAATCCTGCTGAATTTGACCTAGTGCTGGTTGAAAATGTGGGCAATCTAGTATGTCCAGCAGAGTTTGAAGTGGGGGAACATGCCAAGGTGGCGCTGTTGAGCATCACTGAAGGTGAAGACAAGCCGCTGAAATATCCGCTGATGTTTCAGGAGGCGGATTGTTTGCTGATCACCAAGATGGATTTGGCACCGCACCTGGATTTTGACTTGGAGCAGCTCGTAGCCAATGTGCGCCAGATGAACCCCCGAGCTGACATTCTCCCGGTTTCTGCAAAAACGGGGGCCGGGCTGGAACATTGGTTTGGCTGGGTGCGATCGCACCTGCATCAGTCTGTGAATTCAGCGCTGGCGATCGCCCCATGACCATGCCGTAGCATTGCTCGCAACGGTAGAGCGACGCGCAACTATCTGTAGCAAAAGTCAGGTAGCGGGCTGACTCCGACCAAAGACTCAAACCCGCCAGTTCCTGGCCCTAATTCGACTGCAACCGTTATGTCTCATCGATTAGAACGTAGGTAATTATGACAGATCAGATTTTTTTCTGGGGAATTATTCTTTTCCTCTTGGCAACCTTAGGAATTGGGGTTTGGGCATCCAAGCAAATCAAAGGAGACAGTGTCAATTTTTTGGTGGCGGGGCGTGGTCTCGTGCTGCCGCTAGCTGCGGCGACCCTCATGGCGCAGTCCGTTGATTCCAACGCTACGTTGGGCAATACTGACTTGGCCGCGGAGTTTGGCTTTTGGGCTGGAGCTTCGCTGCCGCTGGGTTTGGCGCTTTGCTTATTTCTGACGGCGCTGTTTTTTGCTAAGCCGATGAATCGCATGGGTCTGATCACACTCCCTGATTTCTATCGGGTAAAGTATAGCCGCGCTACGGAGTTTGTTGCGGCCATTATTATGGTGCTGAGTTTTTCGTTCTTGCTGGCAGGAAATTTGGTTGCGGGCGGGTTCTTGTTCCAGACGTTTTTGGGCACGAGTTACCTGGCGGGGGTGCTGCTAATCGCCACTATTGTATTTATCTACACGGCGAGTGGTGGACTGTTTGCTGTGGCCTACACGGACGCGATTCAAGTGGCGATCGCCTTTATTGGCACCCTCTGCCTACTAGTTTTTATCAGCACAACATTTGGCATTGCTGTCCCCGATGGCATGGGGCCGTTTGATCTGGCGCAACTGGCTGATCCTGCAGAAGGGGCAGCTATTAATTGGGCGACCTTGTTAGCGCTGGGTCTAGGCGATATTGTGGCGATCGACTTTATGGCGCGGGTGTTTGCTGCAGAAAGCCCCGAGACCGCTCAACGTGCCTGCTTCATTGGTTCTGCTGGCACGGTGCTGATTGGCGTGCCCTTTTCGATGATGGCGCTGGGGGCTCCCCAAATTCTTGCCGATGCGGGGGTTACGCCAGATGGGCCGCTGCTGTTTGCGCTGCTGCAAAACGTCGTTCCCCCCGCGCTGGGTTTACTGGTGATTGCAGCGATTCTCTCTGCGTCGTTGTCTACGGCTGATGGGGCAATTTTGGGCACCTCGTCTGTCATCGCCCACAATATTTTGGGTGTGCGCCATACCGATCACAATGCAGCGGGCGATCGCCTATTAGCGTTGACTCGCGTCATGGCGTTGGTGATTACCATCATGGGGGTATTTTTCGCAGTTCTGGTGCCCCAAACTGGAATTTTGCTACTGCTAGCGTTTGATTTAGGGTTTGCTGGATTACTGGTGCCATTGGCAGCGGGCATCTACTGGCCCAAAGCGACTAACTATGGCGCACTGGCCTGCATCATTACGGGAACGGCGGTGCGGTTGCTGTTCTTTGTGATGATGCCGACCATGTTTGGTGCAGACAATACGCTGCTCTATATTCCCAACCCCATCTTCACTGCAGACTTTGACGGCTTCCCTACACTGATTAGCCCCCTGGTTGGGTTGGTTGTGTTTGTGGTGGTGTCGTTGATGACCCAAGGGCGCGGAGGTTCGGGCCGACGCCTGACAGAGCCAACGCTAGAAGGAGTCAGCCACGTAGAGTCATAGCACCTGCCTCGACATCTAAAGAAAGATGGGTTCAACTTGATAGAAAATTTTATGTGACAGAAACCGCCTTGATCTTCTGTTGCTAGGCAACCTGAGTTCAAGATAAGCTCAAACTTTTGATATACCGTGCGCAACGCGCACGGTATATCAAAAGTTTTGGGGTACTGCGCATCGCGCAGTACCCCAAAACCCTTCTTAACCTGAGCTGAAGTTACTTAGCTAGACTTGTGCAGTTCGGGTGCTGTTAGTGAGACGAGCGGCGTCCAGATGATGAACGGGAGACTGTGGTAGGCCGAGGATGTCCTGCCCCTCTACTGCGCGATTCAGTGGGTGTGCCATCAGCATCTCTCGATCTAGTGCGCGATGTCTGAGGACGGGAATGCTGCCCCTGCCGCGTTTCTCGGTTTTTGGGTTGGGGGGCAGCAGCACCATTGCGAGTCGGAGGCGAGAGGCGATCGCCCGCTTCAAACCCAGGTACCTCTTCTTGCGGTACCGACCGTTTCATCAGCTTTTCGATATCGGCCAGCAGCTTATACTCATCGGCACATACCAATGCCAACGCTTCGCCTGTGGACCCAGCGCGCCCCGTGCGGCCAATTCGGTGCACATAGTCTTCGGGCACATTAGGAAGCTCAAAGTTAATCACTATCGGCAATTCGTTGATGTCAATGCCGCGCGCGGCAATATCTGTAGCAACGAGAACTTGCAAGCTGCCATCCTTAAACTTAGCCAGCGTGCGGGTTCGAGCCGCCTGACTTTTGTTTCCATGTATGGCCATAGCGGGAATGCCCGAATGACTCAGCTGCTTTGACAGTCGATCGGCTCCGTGCTTCGTGCGGGTAAACACCAGCACCTGATACCAGTTGTGCTGCTGAATTAAGTGCGTCAGCAGGGCTGACTTGCGATCGCGCGACACCCGATATACCTTTTGAGAAATCAATTCCGCTTTGGGATGAACGCTCGCCACCTCAATCAGCACTGGCTGATTCAGCATCGATTGCGCCAAGGATTTGATTTCTCTAGAAAATGTAGCGGAAAACAGCAGATTTTGGCGTTGCTTGGGCAACAGCGACAGAATTCGACGAATGTCGCGAATAAAGCCCATATCGAGCATTCGATCCGCTTCATCCAGTACCAAAATCTCGATCTGAGAGAGGCTTACCGTGCCTTGCTGTATGTGGTCGAGCAAGCGCCCGGGCGTGGCCACTAGAATATCTACCCGACCCTTTAACTGGCGGATTTGGGGATTGATATTGACACCACCAAACACCGTCATGGAATTGAGGGAAAGATGTTTGCCATAGGCCGTCACACTTTCTTCTACCTGTGCTGCCAGCTCGCGGGTGGGCGTGAGGATCAGCGCCCTCACGGGAGTCCGACGACCCGCAGATGGCGCAGGCGTAGTGGTGGATAGCAGTTGCAAAATGGGTAAGGTGAATCCTGCTGTTTTGCCTGTCCCAGTTTGGGCTCCGGCTAACACGTCTTGCCCTGACAAAATCGCTGGAATCGCTTGCTGTTGAATGGGGGTGGGCGTGGTGTAACCCCGTGCGGTTACGGCATTAACAATGGCATCAGAGAGGCCAAGATTGGAAAAAGTCATGAAACTCCAAAAAGAATAAGATCGGTCTGTCGCCGTGGACGGCACAAGTCTTGCACAGACGGATATGAACCTGAGACGCTAAACGTCGAGTGCGGTACGAAGACTTGCAGCGAATACCGACATCCTGCTGCATTCTAGCAGAGGCTACAGTGGGTCGGTTACGTTGCCCCTCAGCGCTTTGAGTTGGCCGTGCTTAGTTTTGTGGTCGAGGCGCTTGCGTTTGGCGCTGCGAGAGGGCTTGGTTGGTTTGCGGCGGGGGCGAATAATAGTCACCTGTCGGATGATGGCTTGCAACCGTTGCAATGCATCCTCTCGATTTTGTTCTTGGGTGCGGTGCTGCTGCGCCTTGATAATAATGATGCCGTCTTTTGTAATGCGGCGATCGCCCAAGCTCATCAGCCGCTCTTTATAGAGCGGCAACAGCAACGACGCGTTGATGTCAAATCGTAGATGAATGGCCGTAGCCACCTTGTTTACATTTTGCCCGCCACTCCCCTGAGAGCGCACTGCCGTCATGGTGATGTCACTGAGAGGAATAGAAAAGGTGTCCGTGATCGGCAGCATGGGTCGCGTTTCTGTCAGGTTATCTGGTCACTATTTATCCGACATCTTCCGACATCTACAGGATGTGAATCATCCTGCCCTCCACACTATAGCAACTGTCTCAGACCGCTGAACCCAAGGCTGCTGAATACCTACAGGCAAAAGAGGATGACGCATTCAATGGAATGATATAGGAGAATGGCTAGGCCACGCCTAATTGATATACCTAACTAAATCGGCATTGCTGAATGACGCTATGATTTCGCCGGATTGGGTAAAGAGCCACAAGACTTTCATAGACTGATTCAGCAACGCCATTACCCACAACCCCCGCATTGTTGATGTTGCAGACCATATAGTTCATCTAGAAGACGGGCATATTCGATAATCGAACGCTAGGCACCGATCAAAAATAGTGCTTTGTGCGATCGCATCGCTACTGCAAACCTACTATTGCTATTGCAAACAACATGCCTTCAGAAGCCGTCTAGAGATTTACAAAGTGCTAAGCCAAATAGCCGCCCGTATAGGCTAAATTGCTCATTTGCTCATTTCATTTAATTTGGAGAGCAAATAACTAAAGAGAAAAAAGTCGGGCATTACAGAAGACTATGTACTGCATCGTGAGCACATAAAGACCTGATCTACCCAAAAGGCTTTCCCCCATGAGCCTTTCAGCGCCCCGATTTTTTCCAAAGCCGAGGTATTGACATATGAGTGGAGTGGGGGCTATATTGATAAAGCGGTCAAGGGGAGCCAAGCGAAAGCGAGGCGAGCTGAGGCCAACCGAACCTAGAGAATTAAAT
>JAESGQ010000050.1_pt1 | contig 59925 bp, 45 predicted proteins | sample 9266251 | NCBI WGS metagenome assembly JAESGQ01 (sample SAMN17056778, study PRJNA650883) | algae metagenome | isolation source: Kaiparowitsia implicata GSE-PSE-MK54-09C and co-occurring heterotrophs from... | place: USA: Kaiparowits Plateau, Grand Staircase Escalante National Monument, UT ... | reverse complement strand
AAAATGGCGAAGCTGATGCCGATGGGGACACAGCCTCTGCCGGCATGAGGGTGAAGGCCTCTCTCACAGAGCCACCCAGCCTCGGTCGATAGCCTACCCAACGCCGACTTCTTCAACACAATCGGTCACCAACAGACCTCGCGTCGATGCATGCCGAAGGTCTGGTTCCGGACAACCATCCAGAGTCCGCTCGTGGCGCAAACTGGCGGCGACGCCGCATGACGCCTTAGCTAAACGACGGTCGACGCAGTCATGGAACCAGCAACAGCTTGCCGGTCGATGATCGTGCTTCCATGGCAGCATGCGCTGCTGCGGCTTTCGCGAGCGGATAGATCGTCGGCTTATCTAGCCGCAACTTGCCGTCGCGGACCCATGTGAACAGACGTGCGGTCCGCTCTCGCAGCCGCTCCGGCGTCGGGATGTGGTCAAAGAATACCGCGTAGCCGATCTTGACGCTCTTCGGCAGTGACATGATCGACAATGTTGTATTCGCACCCAGAACCGGCCCGTACCAGCAAAAGGTTCCAGCCCGACGCAGAGCAGCCAGGGACCCGTCGAGGGTGGCAGGTCCCGATCCGTCGAAGACGACATCGACTCCCTCGCCTCCGGTCAGCCGCAAGGCCTGATCGGCAAAGGCCGTGCCGTCATCCACTATGACGTGGTCAGCACCGGCCCGGGCCGCCGCTTCGACCTTGTCGGCCCGAGAGACGCGGCCGATCACCTTGCCGCCGCTCATTTTGATAATCTGCGTCAGCAACTGCCCCAGACCGCCGGCAGCGGCATGAACCAATGCCCAATCGCCGGGCCTGACCTGGTAGAACTCGGTCGCGAAATGGCTTGCGGTCAGCCCCTGCATCATCACCGAGGCTGCCACCTCGTCCGATATCTCGTCGGGCAGCGGGACGAACGACGTCGCCGGCCCGACGACGCGATCAGCATAACTCCCTTCGACATAGACCCACGCTACACGCTGGCCGACGGCGAAATTGGATATACCCTCGCCCAGCTCGACGACCCGGCCCGCGCCTTCAACGCCCAGGACATGAGGCAGAAGGACTTCGCGCATGCCTCGGCGGATGCCGATGTCCATGAAATTCACCCCGCTCGCCGAGACAGCCACAGCGATCTCGCCGGGACCGGGAACGCGATCGGGCATTGAGGCTAGTCCCAGCACTTGGGCATCTCCAAATGCCTTGATTGCCACAGCTTTCATAGTCGCTCTCCTTATTGAATGATCGTTCAAGAATGGGGTAAAAAATTAGCGCAGGCCCCTGATGGTGAAGTCCGCGATAGCCTTCAGCTGAGACGATGGCGCGCCGCCACGCGCCGCGACACGGATCGAGGCGATCGCGCTGATCAGGAACCCCGAGGCGTGATCGCGATTCAGTTCACCGCTCAAGTCGCCCTCTGCCTGGGCACGAGAGACTGCGTCGCTTACGACCTGCATCAAAAAGCGCCCCGAGCGATCGCGGATCTCGGTGAGTTCGGAATGTCTACAGCCGAACTCGACGATCGAGCCCAAGCCGAGGCATCCCTCCGACGACCGCTCGACGACGCGGGCAAACATAGCCCTGATCCCGTCGATGGCACGTTCCGCGTGATGCAGTGTGTCCCGGTGAGCCGAACACTCGTTATGGCAGTAATGCGTGAGAGCCGCGCGATAGACGCCCCACTTGTCGCCGAACGTATCGTAAAGGCTCTGCCGGCCGATCCCCATGGCATCCACCAGCATCTGCGCCGAGGTTCCCTCGTAGCCGTGCTCACGGAAAACTGACGCGGCTTTCGCCACTGCAATCTCGACTTCGAATTCCTTGGGACGTGCCATGCCTGCACATATAGGGTATTGGACCGTTCGTTCAAGATTGATATGAGGACGTCGACGTAATCGAAGTCGACCACCTACACGAAGCGGGCGGTGTGCGCGCACGTCGCGCACCTCAGGTCGAATGGCATGTCGAGGAGACGGAGGCTCTGATGGGAAGCCCTGAATGGTACCGATCGCTTGATGCCCAGGGCCGAACGGCCTTCTGGAGCTCTTATGCCGGCCTGAGCGTGGATGCGATGAGCGTGCAGCTCTATGCGTTCGTCCTGCCCATTTTGCTGGGCGTGTGGGGGCTCTCTACAACCGGGGCGGGGCTGCTCGCTTCGTCGGCCTTGCTAACGGGTGCAATCGGAGGGTGGCTGGCCGGATCGCTCTCCGACCGTTTCGGACGCATTCGGGTGCTGCGCCTCAGCATCGTCTGGGTCGTCGTGGCGACCATGCTCTGCGGTCTCGCGCGCAACTACAACGAACTCCTCCTCGCACGCCTACTGCAAGGCATAGGCTTCGGCGCCGAATGGGCGGTCGGCGTCGTCTTCATGAGCGAGTTCTCCCGGGATGCGACGCGAGGCCGAACGCTGGGAACGCTCCAGAGCGCCTGGGCGTCGGGCTGGGGCCTGGCCGCCGCGACGACTGCGGTCGCGGTCGCGACACTGCCGGTAGACATCGGCTGGCGCGTCGTTTTCTTCGTCGGCGTCGCTCCGGCGATCATCCTGTTCCGGCGCAGGCTCGCAATGTCGGACTCGCCGGCGTTCGCAGCGACCACGGAGCGCCGCAGCTGGCACGGGATCTTCGCTCAGGGCATCCGCCTGAACACCTTCAAGGGATGCTTGCTGGCGACGGGCATGCATGGCGGCTATTGGGCGATCGCGACATGGTGGCCCACGATGCTGTTGCTGGAGCGCGGTCTGCCGGCCTCCGAGGTCTGGCTTCACACGGCCGTGATGATCCTCGGTTCATTCGCCGGATACGCGATGGGTGCTTGGGCGAGCGACCGGATCGGGCGTCGGGCGACGCTCGCCGGGTTCGCCCTGGGGGGAATGGCGACCGTCATCATCCTTACCCAGCTGCCCCTGCCCACCGCGTTTCTGCTGGCGCTGACGCCGCTGTTGGGCCTGTTCGCGCTCGGCGTCTACAGCGCGGTCGGTCCCGTGCTGACCGAGCTTTATCCGACCGCCCTGCGCGGCTCAGGCCTGGGCTTCTGCTACAATGTCGGTCGTGGCCTCGCAGGGGCAACGCCCCTCGCTGTCGGAGGAGCTATCGCCAGTCTCGGCTTCAGCCGCGCGATCGGGCTCTATGTGGCAATCTCCTACGGTATGGTCTTCATTGCTGCCTGGGCGCTGCGCGAGACCCGCGGGATCAGCCTGACGACTGAGGTGAGCGAGAGGGTGAAATGGGGCAGCTACAGCCTCGCTAGGCTGACGCCTTGCCCAAGCCGGTCGCAGGTCCATGGTTCCAGCAGCGCCGCCTGTCAGGACTTCACAGCGCCTAACGGGCGTCCATGTTCGCGCGGCAGTACCGATGGTTTGTCACCAATCCCTGTTGGAGAGCCGCCATGAACGAGCATCCCGCCCAAACTCAACTCCCTCGCCGCAACTTACTGTTGCTCGCGGGAGCCGCCATCGCCACCGCGGCCAGCCCCGTTCGGGGCGAAGCGCAGACGTCTAGCCCCCGTATTCCCGCCATCTCTTCCGGGCCAGGCCTGGGCCCGATCAAGCAGGTCGATGCCGGCCCGCTCAGCATCGGATACAGCGAGCTCGGACCGAAAACCGGAACGCCGGTGCTTTTGCTTCATGGCTGGCCCTATGACATCAACGCCTTCATCGAGGTTGCGCCGGTTCTGGCCGCCAGGGGCTATCGCGTCATCGTCCCGCATCTGCGCGGCCATGGCTCGACCGTATTCCGTTCGGCGGCGACGCCGCGAAACGCACAGCAAGCCGCGCTGGCGACCGACGGGATTGCCCTTATGGATGCGCTCGGGATCAGGAAGGCTATAGTAGCGGGCTTCGACTGGGGCGCGCGCACCGCAAACATCATGGCGGCGCAATGGCCCGAGCGGTTCAAGGCGCATGTCTCCGTCAGCGGCTACCTCATCGGGAGCCAGGCCGCCAACGCGAAGCCGCTCCCGCCCGCGGCCGAGTTGCAGTGGTGGTATCAGTTCTATTTCGCCACCGAGCGTGGCGGGCTCGGCTATGAGGCCAACACCGATGCCTTCAACCGCCTGATCTGGCAGCTCGCATCGCCGCAATGGCGCTTCGACGATGCAACATTCGCCCGCTCCGCGGCGTCTTTCGTCAACCCGGACCACGTCGCCATCGTCATTCACAACTATCGCTGGCGGCTTGGCCTCGCCGAGGGTGAGCGCCAATACGACGCCCTGGAAGCGGCCCTCGCTGCTGGCCCGGTGATCTCCGTCCCCACGATCACAATGGAGGGGGACGCCAATGGTGCGCCACATCCCGAACCGGCGATGTATCGCGCCAAGTTCACTGGCCCTTACGAGCACAGGCACCTGACCGGAGGCATCGGCCACAATCTCCCGCAAGAGGCACCTGCCGCCTTCGCCCAGGCAATTCTCGACGTCGACCGGCTAGCCGGGTGACGCCAGAGCGCGGCGCACGCGCCGCGCCTCTCCCTGAGGAGGATATCATGACGAGAATGACGACCCTCGGCCTTGCTGCCGGCGTGCTGGCGCTCGGCGTCTCCGTTTACGGACTCTCCCGGACACTCCACGCGCAAGAGCCATCGGCGGCGGAGATCACGCTGCCGCCCGATTATCGCGACTGGAAGTTGGTCAGCGTGGCGCAGGAGAATGGGCAGAACAACGACATCCGCGCCATCCTGGGCAATGGCATCGCCATCGAGGCCTTTCGCAACAATGTCCGTCCCTTTCCGGACGGCTCCGTCATCGTCAGGCTGGCCTGGCGCTATCAGTCTTCGGCACGCAACGACGCCGTGTTTCCGGCGCCGCAATCCTTCGTTGCTGGGCCGGCGACGAACGTCCAGATCAGCGTCAAGGACTCCCGTCGCTTCGCCGAGACGGCCGGCTGGGGCTATGGCCAGTTCGAGGGTGGCAAGCCGACGCAAACGCCGGGCTTGGCGAAGGCGTGCTATGCCTGCCACAACAAGCTACAGACGCTCACGCCCGGCGCCGACTACGTCTTCACTGACTATTCGCACTGACTGCATAGCAGGCGCCGGTCCGCACTACGAGGCGCACCGGCCAATTGCGAAAGCCGCCGCCGCGACAACGAAAAGCCGGCCCCGCTCAAGCGGGGTCGGCTTTTCCTTTGTCGAATCACGAGCGGGGCAAACGCGCCGCCCTTTAGCGAGCCGTCGCCGCCTGTTCGATCAGTCGCGCAACGCTGGCCGGCTTTGAGACCATGACGACATGTGATCCGCCCTTTACGATGACGGTTTCGCGCGACCGGGCGCGATCTGCCATGAACGCCATTGCGGCGGGCGGAATGTTCTTGTCGCCGTCGCCATAGATGAACCAGGACGGCACGGTCTTCCAGGCTGGCGCGGACGACGCTTCGCTAAGCGCTGCTTCCGCGATCGGGCGTTGGCCGGCCGCCATCAGCCCCGCCTGTGCCGCCGGCACGTCGGCCGCGAACTGCCCATGGAACCGCCTCTGCTCGATGTAGAGGTCGTTGCCGCCGCTGCCAAGCGCGACAGGAGGAGCCAGGGCCGTACCGAGCGTGCTGCCTGGAAAGCGCCCCGTCAGGCCGATTGCGGTTTCGCCGGCGTCCGGCGCGAAGGCGGAGACGAAGACGAGCGCCTTGACGTTGGCGGGTCCCTGCGCCGCCTCGCTGACGACCGAGCCGCCATAGGAGTGGCCAACAAGAACCACAGGACCTTGGATGCTCTTCACCAGATCCCGGACGGCGGTGGCATCCGATGCGACCCCGCGCAGCGGATTGGCGGCGGTCACCACCCGATAGCCGTCGCGGGTTAGCTTTGTGATCACACCGTTCCAGCTTGAAGAATCGGCGAAGGCACCGTGGACGAGGACGATTGTCGGTTTGGCCGGCTGTGCGGACGCCATCGGCGCCGCCAACAGGCCAGCGAGCAAAAGCCAGCCGGCGAGCATGGTCTTCATGATGTGTTCCTTTCGGCTCAGACGAGGCTCACGAGAGCGTCGATATTGCCCTTGATCGCCTTCGAATACGGGCAAGTGCGATGGGCCGCTTCGATGATCTGGCGCGCGGTCTCCGGCTCGACCCCCGGCACATGAACTTTGAGCCGGGCCGCGAGCGAATAGCCGTCGTCGCCCTCGCGAAGCTCGACCTCGGCATCGATTGCGAGCTCTGCCGGCAGGGTGACGCCCTTTGAGCGCGCCGCTATCGCCATCGCGCCCTGGAAGCAGGCCGACCAGCCGGCTGCAAAAAGCTGCTCGGGATTTGTGCCCGCGCCTGGGCCACCGGGCGTGGACAGTTTGATGTCGAGGCGGCCGTCGGAGCTGCGAGCGCTGCCTTCTCGAGCGCCGACGACGTGGACGCTGGCAGTGTAGAGGGTCTTGGTATCGGACATGGGACTTCTCCTTTTGATTGCAATTCAGCGGAATGGGCGGAAGGCGGCGCGCAGTTCCTGCGCGAAGAGAAGAGGCTTCTCCCAGGCGGCGAAATGGCCGCCGTCGCTAACCTCGTTGAAATAGGTGAGCTGCCGATAGCAGCCCTCGGCCCAGCTACGAGGCGCCCGGAAGATCTCGCCGGGGAAGACGCTGACAGCGACCGGCAGGTCGATAAGCCCGCGCGCGTTGAAATTGTTGCTGTGGTCTTCCCAGTAGATCCGCGCCGCCGAGGCGCCGGTCCCGGTCAGCCAGTAGAGCGAGAGGTCGTCCAGGATCTCGTCGCGTGTCAGCACACGCTCGGGCTCGCCGCCGCTATGGGTCCACTGCGCGATCTTCTCGTACATCCATGCCGCCATGCCAACGGGTGAATCCACGAGCGCATAGCCGATGGTCTGCGGCCGGGTGTTCATCATCACGGCGTAGCCGGCATTGTCGCGATAGAAGGCCTCGAGCTGGTCGAAGGCGCGCCGCTCCAGCGCCGACAGCGTCGCCGGGGCCGGATCACCGGCCGCCAAGATCTTTGCGACATCGGCGGGCACGACGGCGGGCATGTTGAGGTGGATGGCGCGCAGGCCGGGGACCTGCTGCAACGCCATGCGCTGCGAGATCACCGAGCCGCAATCGCCACCCTGGCTGACATAGGCGTCGTAGCCTATCCGCCGCATCAGCGTGGACCAGGCGCGACCGATCCTGTCGGAACCCCAGCCCGGCTCGGTCGGCTTCTCCGAGAAGCCGAAGCCTGGGATCGACGGGATCACCAGGTCGAAGGCATCGGCCGCGCTGCCGCCATGGGCCGTCGGATCTGTGAGCGGCCCGATGACCTTCAGGAATTCCAGCACCGACCCCGGCCAGCCATGGGTCAGGATCACCGGCAGTGCGCCTGGATGCCTTGAGCGTATGTGGATGAAATGGATGTCGAGGCCGTCGATTTTCGTCAGGAACATCGGCAGGCGGTTCAGAGTCGTCTCGACCTTGCGCCAGTCGTAATCCGTCGCCCAGGAGCGCAGCAGCGGCTCGATCGTGCGTCGGCGCACACCCTGGCTGTCGTCGGACACGGGTTCCGCATCCGCCCAGCGCGTGGCGACGATGCGCTGCCGCATGGCGGCAAGAGCCTCATCGGGAATACCGACTTTAAACGGCCGGATCGTCTCGTCGTGCGAGCGGGCCCGGGAAGTGGAGGGCATTGCGGCGACAGAGGCAGCAAGCGCCAGGCCAGCTGCGAACTGACGTCGTGAAGGATGATTGTCGTCGTGCATAGAAAGCTCCTCGGTCCGGGGTCATCGACCTGTCCGAGGATAGGGAAGCGCTGCCGCGGCACTCGTTAGCTGTGGTGATGCCGCGTTAGTCCTTCCGCTATTCGTGATTTGACTTCAGGCGCGGGCGAAATCCGTTAGCACCGGCTCACATGGATGCACGACCAATAACACGCCTCCGACGGCCGGCAGTGCCACGCTGAATCGTCGCTAACTTGAAGGACCATCACGATGATCAGCAGGCGTTCTTTTGGTTTTGCAGCGGCCACTCTCGTGGCCGCCGGCGCATCGACGGCGGCCGGCCTGACTGGAGCCCTCGGGGAGGCATTCGGCTTGTCAATCCGCGAATTCGGGGCGGTCGCGGCTGCGCCCTACGGAGCGACCTCCCAGCCGCTACGGGATCTGGAGAACGCAGGTCCTTGGCTGACCGGCGTGCCAGGTGGCGTTCAGTCGCTGAAGGGCAAGGTGGTCGTTGTGAACTTCTGGACCTACTCCTGTATCAACTCGTTGCGGGCCCTGCCTTATCTGAGGGCTTGGAGCGAGCGCTACGCAAGCAAGGGACTGGTCGTCGTCGGCGTCCACGCGCCGGAGTTCCAATTTGAGCACGACGCTGCCAAGGTCCGGCTTGCCGCCCATCAGCTCGATGTCGGCTACCCCAATGTACAGGACAACCGCTATGCCACTTGGCAGCGCTTCGCCAACCAGGGCTGGCCAGGCTTCTACTTCATCGGAGCGGACGGCCGCATACGCGGCTATCGCAGCGGCGAAGGCAGATATGCGGAAGCCGAACAGTTTATCAGGGCGCTTCTGACCGAGGCGGGCCAGGACGTCGCTTCGGTAATGCAGGTGCCGATACAGGGTAGCGGGATCGAGGCGGATGCGGACTGGGCCAATCTGCGATCGCCCGAGGCATATTTCGGCTATGGCAAGGCCGATGGTCTCGTGTCGTCATCCGGCGGTGCGCGCGATGCGTCCAGATCCTACGAGCAGGCCGACCAACTGAAGCTGAACCGATGGGACCTCGAGGGCGACTGGACGCTAAAGCAGGAGTTCGCATCGCTCGACAGTGAGCGGGGCAGGCTTCGGTATCGCTTCCATGCCCGAGATCTCCATCTGGTTCTGGGTAGGTCCGAGGGCTCGGGACCAGTCCGGTTCAGGGCGACGTTGGACGGCCGCGCGCCGGGAGACAGCCATGGCGGAGATGTCGATGCCGAAGGCTGGGGCGAGTTGCGAGAAGACCGCCTATATCAACTGATCCGACTTTCCGGGCCGGTTCGGGAAAGGACCATGACAATAGAGTTCGGACGATCGGGCGCCCGTGCCTATGCGGTCACGTTCGGGTGAGACCTAGCGTTTCCGGGACCGCCTGCGAAGGAGCATATTGAACGACAGTTCCAGAACTATATTCTTTGGCCGTGACGAGCTGGAGGGAGGCCTCTCGATCTGCTCCATGTGACTGCAAGCGGTTCACATGGCAGCCAGAGCGACTTGGCCACTCTCCGATCGTCGTCAGGGACATAGTTGCGCACCAAGACGCGGCGGGTCTAGACGAAAACGAGTTCTAGAACGAGAGCAGCGTCGTGGACGGCACCATACATTCAATGGCGGACGGTCTGGCGTTCGGGCCCTTTTGCTTGTTTCCCACGGCCCGCCTTTTGACGCGAGACGGCAAACCGGTCGAGGTCGGCGGGCGGTCCTTCGATTTGCTCGTCGTCCTGACAGAACAACCCGGTCGCGTCGTCTCCAAGCGCGAACTGTTGAGGCGCGTCTGGTCAGATGTCGTCGTCGAAGACGGAAGCCTGCGCTTCCATCTGGCCGGTCTGCGCAAGACCCTGGGTGACGGTGAGAACGGCCTGCGACTAATCGCGACGCAGGTCGGCGTAGGCTATGCCTTCGTCGCTCCGATCACGGCCATCGGCAACAGCGGTGCGGTTTCGCGGACAAAGGCCTTCGACGAGCAGCTCGCCCCGGGGCAGCCCAACCGACCAACGAACTTCCCTCCGCGACTGGCCCGGTTGATCGGCCGCGAGCAGGACATCGCCCTCCTCACCAAACGAATTCCAACGACACCGATCTTTTCGATCGTTGGCCCGGCCGGCGTCGGCAAAACCTCCCTGGCGGTGGAACTGGGTCACCGCCTTGGTCACAGCTTCGATGAACGGCTCGTATTCGTCGACTTCAGCCTGCTGGAGAACGCCGACATCGTTCCCGCCATGATCGCCGGGGCGATGGGCATACCAGTTCAGAGCGACGATCCGCTCGCCGTCATCCTTGGGCACGTTCGAGACCAGCGAATCCTGCTGATCCTGGACAATTGCGAGCATGTCATCGACGCGGCCGCCGCCACCGTGGAGAGGTTGGCAGACGAGGCGCCAGAGGTCAGGATCGTCACCACCTCGCGCGAACCGCTGCGCGTCAGGGGCGAGAATGTGCATCGCCTCAACGCGCTAGCGTATCCCGACAATTCCGCCGACCTCAGCCTCTCCGAGCTGTTGAACTACCCGGCCATCGAGCTCTTCTGCGATCGGGCATCGGCGGCCGACAGCAGCTTCATCGTCGATGAGGATGCGGCACGCCTGATCGGCGGCATGTGCCATCGTCTCGACGGAATGGCTTTGCCTATCGAGCTGACCGCTGTCCGCGTCGCCACGCACGGCCTGTCGGCGACGGCCGCGCAGTTGGGCGAGCGCTTCAACCTCGGATGGCCGGGCCGCAGGACGGCGCAACCCCGGCAGCAGACGTTGCAGGCGACGCTCGACTGGAGCTACGGGCTTCTGACGCCAAGCGAGCAGAGCGTTCTGGAGCGGTTGTCGATCTTCGTTGGCCCATTCTCGCTCGATGCCGCGCTCGACATTGCCGTCGACGATGCGATCGGCTCGGACGAGGTCGTCACGGTGCTGGACGAACTGATCTTGAAATCACTGATCTCGCCGAACCGGAGCGCGCAACAGGGTACCTATCGGCTTCTGGAAATGACGCGCGCCTATGCGCGTCAAAAGCTCGCTACCCGCGGCGCCAGTTGCCCGAGCGCCGTAGCGCGCCGGCATGCCAGCTTCTTCCTAAGCGAGCTCGAAGCGATCGCCGGGCATGGCGAGGCCGAGCTGCAGGATCAGGGCCCGCTACGCCAACAGTTGGGCAACATCCGTAGCGCACTCGACTGGAGCTTCGGGCCGGGCGGCGACCTCAGGCTCGGCGTGAGACTGGCGGCGGCGAGCGCACCCGTCTTCCAGAACCTTTCGCATCTGCTCGAATGTCGCGTCTGGTGCTCGCGGGCGCTCGAGGAGATTGAGGAGAGAGATCGCGGCGCCGTGCTCGAAATGGAGCTGCAGGGGGCACTTGGCATCTCGCTGATGTTCACTCGCGGCAACAGCCCTGCGGCCGGCAGCGCGTTCAGCCGCGCGCTCGACATCGCGCTGTCGCTCGGCGACCAGTGGAACCAGCTGCGCATACTTGGGGGACTGCACATCTTCCACGAGCGGATCGGCGAGTACGAGACGGCCATGACCTATGCCCAGCGGGCGGTCGAGGTCGCCGAGGCGATCGGCGACGACGAAGCGCGCGGCGTCGCCTACTCGCTATCGGGCATCTCGCTGCACCTCGCCGGCGACCAGCGACGCGCACGGGAGGCGCTGGAGCTGTCACTCGCCAAGAGCCTGGCCTCTCATCGCAGCCGGACCATTCGCTACGGCTTTGATCACAAGAACCGCAGCGGCATCGCACTGGCCCGCACGCTATGGCTGAGCGGAGACACCGACGGTGCGAAGGCCGTCGCACGCCGGTCGGTCCGGGATGCGTCCCAGCTCAACCACCCGGTCACCAGATGCATCGCATTGATCTGGGCGCTCGACGTCTATCTTTGGGCAAGGGACTTCGCGGCGGCGGAAGAGTCTCTCGCGGCCTTCGCGGAGTGCGCCGAAGCCAACGCCTTCAACCCGTATATCGCGGCTGCGGATGGCTATCGCGGCGCATTGGCCATCGAACAGGGCAGGCCCACGGATATTGCCCTCGATCTTGTATCGCAGAGCCTGACGCGCCTCCATGGTACGCGCTACGAACTGCTGACGACATTGTTCTCAATCACGCTCGTGCGCGGGCTCATCCTGCGCGACCGCTTCAGCGAAGCCCGGACGCTCGTCGAAGCGACGATCGCGCGCGGCGAGGCCAATGGCGAGGCCTTCGCCTATCCCGAGCTTCTCCGGGTCAAGTCCAGGCTACTGCGCGATGCCGATGGCGACGCCCCCGGCAGCGCGCGCATCCTCGACGAAGCTGGCAGGCTTGCGGAACGGCAGGGCGCCGTTGGCTGGCTTTCGCTGATCAACTCTGACCGCGCGGCCCTCACAGTATCCGTCTAGAGGGTCATCGCGGCGTCGATCGTGAGGCTGGCACCCGTCATGTGGCCCGCTTCGTCGCGGGCGACGTAGGAGACAGACCGCCGATCTCGGGATCAGCAACGGGCTTCAGGGGTCTCATCTGAGCAAACGAGAATGATATTGCCGGCATTTATGTTGGTGTCCGTGGGATCAGGCTGACGTTGTTGACCCTGATCCCTCGTGCGCGAGGTCGAGTGCCAGGCAAGGGATGCCTTCGTGAACTGATAACCGCTCGCGCCCGGAAGCACCGTGCGGGCGCGACATTTCTGCCGATCGTGATGACGCGGCCCTTATCATGAAGATGCGGCGCCGTGCCGCTGTCTTTGGAATGTCTGGTTCCTGGCAGTGAGCCAATGTCAGCAAGTGGCGCAATTCGCCTTGCCGCTCGAACGACCAATGTGGCTCAAAGCTGACATGCGGAAGGTCTGATTACCGGCAACCTTCCTTCTCGCCAAAAGAAAGGCCCGGCTTGCGCCGGGCCTTTCATAGCGATTCCGAAGCCGGAAAGCGTGGATCAGAAGTCCATGCCGCCCATGCCGCCGCCGCCCATGGCCGGACCGGAGTCCTTCTTGGGCAGCTCGGCGATCATCGCCTCGGTGGTGATGAGCAGGCCGGCGATCGAAGCCGCGTCCTGGATTGCCGTGCGCACGACCTTGGTCGGGTCGATGATGCCGGCCTTGACCAGATCGCCGTACTCGCCGGTCTGGGCGTTGTAGCCGTAGGCGTAGTCCTTCGACTCGAGCAGCTTGCCGACCACGACGGCGCCGTCATCGCCCGCGTTGTCGACGATCTGGCGGGCCGGAGCGGTGATCGCCTTGCGGACGATCTCGACGCCGGTCTTCTGGTCGTCGTTCTGGGTCTTGATCGCCTTGACGGTCGACAGGGCGCGCAGGAGCGCCACGCCACCACCAGGAAGAACGCCTTCTTCCACAGCCGCGCGGGTCGCGTTCAGCGCATCGTCGACGCGGTCCTTCTTCTCCTTGACCTCGACCTCGGTCGCGCCGCCGACGCGGATGATCGCGACGCCGCCGGCGAGCTTGGCCAGACGCTCCTGGAGCTTCTCACGGTCGTAGTCCGAGGAGGTCTCCTCGATCTGCGCCTTGATCTGCGAAACGCGGGCCTCGATGTCCTTCTTCTTGCCGGCGCCGTCGATGACGGTGGTGTTCTCCTTCTCGATGCGCACCTTCTTGGCGCGTCCGAGCATCTCGAGCGTCACGGTCTCGAGCTTGATGCCGAGGTCTTCCGAGATCATCTGGCCGGCGGTCAGGATCGAGAGATCCTCCAGCATGGCCTTGCGGCGATCGCCGAAGCCCGGAGCCTTGACGGCCGCGACCTTGAGGCCGCCACGGAGCTTGTTGACGACGAGCGTGGCGAGAGCCTCGCCCTCGACGTCCTCGGCGATGATGAGCAGCGGCTTGCCGGTCTGCACCACGGCCTCGAGGATCGGCAGCATCGTCTGGAGCGAGGACAGCTTCTTCTCGAAGATCAGGATGTAGGGGTCTTCCAGCTCGACAATCATCTTCTCTGCGTTGGTGATGAAGTATGGCGACAGGTAGCCGCGGTCGAATTGCATGCCCTCCACGACGTCGAGTTCGGTCTCGGCGGTCTTGGCTTCCTCGACGGTGATGACACCCTCGTTGCCGACCTTCTGCATGGCGGTTGCGATCATCTTGCCGACGGTCTCGTCGCCATTGGCCGAGATCGTGCCGACCTGCGCGACTTCCGCGTTGGTCGTGACCTTCTTGGAGTTCTTCTTCAGGTCCGAAACGATCGCCTCGACCGCAAGGTCGATGCCGCGCTTCAGGTCCATCGGGTTCATGCCGGCGGCAACCGACTTCAGGCCTTCGCGCATGATGGCGGCGGCGAGAACGGTGGCGGTCGTGGTGCCGTCGCCGGCATGGTCGTTCTGCTTCGAGGCCACTTCGCGCACCATCTGGGCGCCCATGTTCTCGAACTTGTCGGCGAGCTCGATCTCCTTGGCGACGGTGACGCCGTCCTTGGTGATGCGCGGAGCGCCGAACGACTTGTCGATCACGACGTTGCGGCCCTTGGGACCGAGCGTGACCTTGACGGCGTTGTTGAGGATTTCGACGCCGCGCAGCATCCGGTCGCGCGCATCGGTGGAGAACTTGACGTCTTTGGCTGCCATGAGAGCAACTCCTTATGAGATGTCGGCAAGAAATCGAAGGTGGGCGGTCTCAGGCGTTCAGCCGATGACGCCCATGATGTCGGATTCCTTCATGATCAGGAGATCCGCGCCGTCGATCTTGACCTCGGTGCCGGACCACTTGCCGAAAAGGACGCGATCGCCCTTCTTGACATCCAGCGCGACGAGCTTGCCGGCGTCGTCACGGGCGCCGGGGCCCACGGACACGACCTCGCCCTCCTGGGGCTTTTCCTTGGCGGTATCGGGGATGATGATGCCACCCTTGGTCTTCTCTTCGCCATCAAGGCGGCGGACCACGACGCGGTCATGCAGCGGACGGAACTTCATGGTTCTGTCTTCCAATCTTGTCATTTTGGGAGGGCGTCGCCGTCTTGACCGAAGGGCGATCGCATCGTTGGCAGTCTCGCTTCGCGAGTGCTAACCGGTGGCGTCGAGTTAGGCTTGGCCCGGAGACAAGTCAAGGAATCATCCAAGACGGGTACGCGACGCCATCAGATGTAACCGCGTCTGCCCTAGATTGGAGAATGCGAGTCAATCACCGATCCCAATCGGGAGAAAGGCCTTCAGGGTTAAGTTTGCGGCCATCAGGATTAGCCAACGCGCCAATGGCTGCCATTTCCATGGCACCGAGTTCGTAATCGAAAATCTTAAAGTTGCTCCGCGCGCGGTCCTCGCTGATTGTCTTTGTCAGTGCGACGACGCCCGGCTGCTGGATGAGCCAGCGCAGCACAATCTGGGCAATGCACGGCCATAGCTGGCAGCGATTTCTGACAGGACAGGGTCGGCCAACACCTTACCCTCCGCCATTGCATAATAGGCGGTGTGAGCGACGTCGGCCTCGCGCATTGCCGCAAGCAGCCGGTGCTGATCGAGATAGGGATGGTACTCGACCTGGTTGGTCACGAGTGGCGCAGTGCTTAGAGCACGGGCCTGCGCGAGTAGCGCGATGGTGTGAAACTCATCCATGACGAAGTCGAGCTGAGGCTTCAGCCTGGCTGCGAGACCGGTGCTCCAATCGACGTGAGGCACAAAATCGAGTGGTTGTTGCAGGTGGTCATCCAGGAGATGCTCCAGCCGCTTTCAATCTCCGTGACCTTGAAGAAGACGTTGGTGCGGGCACTGTTATCGCTGATCAAGAGTCGGCCGCCCGGGCCAGTGCGCCAGGCGAGGCCGGATCGGCCTGTAGCCACCGTGGACCTACCGTCCTTCTCCAGACGGGTATGGCCGGCGATTATCGTCGTAAAGCAGAAAAGACCGCCTTCGTCGCCGTCGACGGAGACGGCCGTGGCGAAGCGGCTATCGGCGTAACTCGCCAGGATCGAGCCCGCCTCGCGCGTCGCCAGGGTAAAAATCGGCTGCTTGAAGCGCTCGCGCCACAGCGCAGGATCCTGCAACTGATAGGTGAAGATGCGGCCTGATTGGGTGGCCCGCTCGAAGACCCGGAACTGACCGCTCAGCTTCTCCGGATCGCTGGCCCGAACGACATCGAACATCGTCAGCAGGCCGGGATCGATCATGGTCGCGGCCATCGGCATCCCTGCTCCGGCCGCCCTGGCCCCACTCATTAGACAAATTCGGCAGCAGCTAGACAGATCCGGCAACAAAATCGCGTTCGCGCGGGATTCATCGACGTGCCGTTCACACGATATGCCACGGTGACCACAGCTGCTTAGCAGATGTTGGCCGCCTCGCGAGGTATTCCATCCGTCGTCAATTTGATAGCGCCCGGCAGGTCGAGCAAGACATCGGGGGTCGGCCAGTTGGCTTGCTCTTCGCGCGCCCCCCCTTTTCCCGACATTCATACTGCAAATTGGGACTTCGATGCCTGACATGACCGACCTCTTGCGGCGCCAGCGGCTCACTACGACAACGGCACTGAATAGCACTCTCCTGATCGCGTTGCTGACGGCCCTTCCTCTCATATTTGCTCCAAGTAATGCCGTGGCGGCTGAAGGCGGAGCAGGTGGCGGGCCCAACGGTGGCGCGGGCGGAATCAATGATGGCAGTGCTGCGGGGCCCGGCGGGGGCGGCGGGCGGCGGCGGAAATAATGCGGGCCGAGGCGGCGACGGCAGCGGCGGGGCGTTGGGCGGGGCAGGCGCGACCCAGCCGGCCAATGCGGGCTCCAATGGAGCCGACGCTGTCGCGCCGGGTGATGGCGGCGGAGGCGGCGGCGGCGGTCAGTCGGCAGTATACACCGGAACTGGCACAGTTAGGTCAGGCGGCAACGCCTTTTTCGGTTCGGGTGGAACGGGTGGGGCTGGACTCGGAAGCGGCGGGGGTGGAGGCGGTGGAGCCGGCGCCGACCAACTCCTTATGACCTCGGCAGCCTCTGTCGGCTTCGAAACGGAAACTGACTTGCGGTTTGCCGGACCAGGCGGGGCCGGCGGAACGAGCCAAATTGGGCAGGGCGGCAACGGTGGCGGTGGCGGCTTTGGTCTCAGAATTCCAGACGCGGCTGCCGCAACGGTCACGATTGGTGCAACGGCGGTTCTGCAAGGTGGCGCGGGTGGCGCCGGTGGAATCGGAAACGGCGGTGCAAACAACGGCGCCGGCGGGGCTGGTGGCGGTGCCATTCTTGGGCAGAACATCACCATCCTGAACAGCGGTACCATTCGCGCGGGCGACGGGGGCACGGGCTCGACTGCGGGTGCTGGCGGCATCGGCGTCGAGGGCACCAACATTTCCATAACTCAGCTCGCCGGCGCGACCCTTGCTGGTGGCCTTTCTGGAGCGGGCATTCAGGCACTGGCCGTCAAATTCAATGGCGGCGCCAACGCGATCAGCTTCGGAGGCACAACTTCCGGCCTGACGGGCGACATCTCGGTCGCGGGATCCATGGCTTTGACGCCAGACGCGGGCGGCACGACGGTCGCCAACATCATTTCCGGTACTGGTTCGGTCTCGAAGGAAGGTAGCGGGACTCTCACGCTGTCGGGCACCAACACCTATACCGGCGCGACGACGATCCTCAATGGTACGCTCCAGTTCGGCGGAAACAACATCATTGCCAACGGCTCTTCTGTCGTCATCAACGGCGCCTCTGCCATCCTGAACATCCAGACCTTCAACGACACGGTCGCCGGCGTCTCACTCCAAGCAGGCTCGATCGCCGGCACGACTGGCGTGCTGACCAGCCTGACGGATTTCGACGTCCGGTCGGGTTCGGCCTCGGCAATCCTCAGCGGCGCCGTCGGCCTGACCAAGACGACGGCCGGCGCCGTCACCCTGTCCGGCGACAATACCTATACCGGCGCGACCAACATCAGTGCCGGCAGCTTGACGCTGGGCCACCAGGAAGCGCTGGGCTCGCAGCTCGGGTCCCTCAGTGTCGTCAGCACAGGCGCGCTCGATCTCGGCGGCTTCACTGTCACCAAGAGCACTTTTACACTGAGCGGCGCTACGACGCTCATCAGCAACGGCACGCTGGTCGCGACCGGCGGCTACGCAGTAGCGTCCGGCACCATCAGCGCCAATCTCAGCGGCGCTGGCGGGCTGGTTAAATCGACGCCTGGCACGGTCGCCCTAACGGGCGTTAACACCTATGGCGGCGCGACGACGATCAATGCTGGCATTCTCCAGGCCAATTCGACCGACGCGCTCGGCTGGGCTGGCAACACGCTGATCTTTAACGGCGGCACATTACAGGCGACGGGCGCTATCACCTCGTCCGCGACACGTGACGTAACGATGACCGGCGCCGGCACGATCGACACCAACGGCAACGCTGTCTCGATCGCCGGCATCATCGCCGGCGCGGGCACGCTGGCCAAGGCTGGCACCGGCACCTTCACGCTCTCAGGGATCAACACCTACACCGGCGGGACCTCGGTCCTTGGCGGCGCGCTGATCGTGAACGGTTCAATCGCCTCGTCCTCGGGTCTCACGGTGGCGGCCGGCGCGACATTGGCCGGTTCGGGCATCCTGCCCTCCACGCTGGTCAACGGCACGCTGGCGCCCGGCAACTCGCCGGGCACGCTGACGGTGAACGGCAACCTGGTGCTCGGGGCGGGCTCGCTCTACCTCGCCGAGGTCCAAGGGCCGCTGGCCGATCGGATCAACGTCACCGGCACGGCATCGCTGGCTGGCGCGCTACGGCTGGTGCCGCTCGGCGGTGCCTATCTCTTCGCTGCGCCCTACACGCTGCTTTCTGCCGCCGGCGGGCTCGGCGGCACGAGTTTCGGGACGGTCGATACGACCGGTTCCTTTGGCGACGGCGTCACGAGCAGCATCGCCTATACCGGCACTGAGATCCGTCTGACGCTGACGCCGAAGCCGCTCGCACCAATTGTCATCGATCCCGTGCCGCCGGGACCTACGCCGTCTCCGCGTCTTGGCGTCGGCCGCCCGGCCAATGCGCTTTCCGTGGCTTCCGGCATCGACGCGGCGGTGGCCGCCGGGGCCGATCCGTCGCTGCTATTTGCGATCTACAACCTGCCGGCCGCCGCGATCCCGGCCGCCGTCAACCAGCTCTCCGGCGAGGTCCACACCGCCGCGCCCGCCATGGCCAACCGCGCGGCCGGCCAGTTCCTCGGCACCATGCTCGACGGCTCGGGCGCAGGCCGGCTCGCTGGCTCTTCGAACGGCCCCGGCGGCGCAGCCGGCTTCACCGCCGATCTGCCTTCGAAGCACGATGGACCCGGTCGCACCACCTTCGATCCGGCGCGCTTCTCGCTCTGGGGCGCGACCTTCGGCTCGACCGGCCGCAATGACGGCGACCGGGCGGTGGGCTCGGCGAACCGCAACCTCTCCGATGCTCATGTCGCGGTCGGCGCCGACATCCGGCTCGGCTCCAACACGGTGGCAGGCGTCGCGGTCGCGGGCGGCCAGGCGCGCGCCTCGCTCTCGGGCGGGCTCGGCAAGGCCGAGGCCGATGTCTTCCAGGCCGGCCTCTATGGCCGCACCACGCTCGGGGCCGTCAACCTCGCAGCGGCGCTGGGCTATGCCAGGCTCGACACCGACACCGCCCGCGCCATCCCGGCCCTCGGCCGTACCGGTGTTGCCGCCTCCTATGCGACGCAGGCCTGGTCCGGCCGGATCGAGGCAAGCCTGCCGGTGGCAGGCTGGGGTAGCCTGACGCTCTCGCCACTCGCCGCCTTCCAGGCGGTGCGGGCGGCGAGCCCGGCCGCGATCGAGCGCGACGGGATGGGCGCGACTGCCGGCACCCTGACGCTGGCCGGGCGTTCCGACATCACCAGCCGCAGCGAATTCGGCCTGCAGGTCGATGCCAAGCTGCTGGCGGGCGCTTCGCCCGTCATCGGTTTCGTGCGCGTCGCCTGGGCGCATTACTACCAGCGCGACGCCGACCTCACCGCCTCGCTCAACGGCCTGCCCGGCGCGAGCTTCGCGGCGACCGGCGCCAGGCCCGACCGCAACACCGCCCTGCTCGCAGCCGGCGCCGATATTAGGCTCAGCCAAGCCGTCAGCCTCGGAATGCGCGTCGATAGCGAACTCTCGGCCAATACCCGCCGCATCGGCGGCACCGCTCAGCTCAGGGTCAGCTTCTGACTCCGTGTGGAGCGGGCGATGGGGCGCCCTCTCAACGTCTGCTCTCGGCATTTCGTCGAACGGCGGCTTCCCACCCTAGCTTGCCGTTGTCCGAACGGCGAGACGAGCACGGCGGTCACCCGCCGTGCCTGACGTCAAAGGTCCGTTTGCTCCGAAAGGAGAAGTGCATCGTCAACCTCGATACCTAGATATCGTACGGTGCTTTCCAGCTTCGTATGGCCTAGGAGCAGCTGGCAAGCCCGCAGATTGCCGGTGCGCTTGTAGATCAGCGCGACCTTCGTTCGGCGGAGACTGTGGGTTCCGTAAAGCGCTGAGTCCAATCCGATCAGAGCCACCCAGTTATCCAGAAGGCGGCCATACTGGCGCGTCGTGACGTGCTCACCGTGCCGACTACGGCTCGGGAAGAGCCAATCGTCTTCACGAGAGCCTCTCTTCCTGAGCCAGGCGGTTAGTGCTTCGCGGGCTGAGTCCGTTAGTTCGAACGGTACGGGTCGCCCCGACTTCCGTTGAACGATGGCGGTTCGGAGCCGAACCGTGCCGCCGAGGACGACGTCGGCGACGCGAAGGCGAACGAGATCGCAACCGCGTAGCTTGCTGTCGATCGCAAGATTGAACATGGCGAGATCGCGAACTCGCCCATCATGTTGTAGGCGGGTGCGAATAGCCCAGATGTGCCTCGGTTTTAGAGGTGGCTTCGGTCCGATGAGCCGTCCAAAATTCCACGCCTTATGCTGGATTTGGTCTTGAGCTGGGATATCCATGGCAATTCCCCTTCTTGGGGTGCCGCATCCAAGAAAATACTATCAAATTCGCAGGCGGCTATCATCCTCCAGCGCTGGAACCGCACGAAGTAGCGCCGCCTCGCGCCATAAGGTGACTCTCACGGCCGCACCAAAAGCGGACATCGTCAGTGGGCTTGTGAGCGCCATGACGATAGGGAGAGCCGTTTTGGCGCGAGCACTTTCGAGCCCTTCGCTCAAAATTTTTGCTGCGTTCAGCGGGAGGAGCGCGACGAGCGACGCGCGGCTTCAGACGGCGTCTCGCCGAAGCGGCGACGAAAGGCGGTGGCGAAGCGCGCCGTATTGGTGAAGCCGTAGCGGCGCGCGACCGTTGTCACCGAGGCCCCGGAGGCACTATCGATCAGATCGTCTCGCGCCAACTCAAGCCGGATCGAATGTAGCGCGCCGAGGGGCGTATCGCCGCGAAAATGCTTGAACACGTGCTCTAACGTTCGAACACTGCAGCCGGCAGCGGCAGCGATGTGCGAGATTCGGATTGGTTCAGCGCCGTTGGCGCGTATGAAGTCCTCCGCACGCCGGATATAGGCCGGGACCACACCGGAGGCTCCGCCGTCCAACTGATCTACATAGTTGTGCGGCGCGCCGCGCAGCACGAGCGAGATCAGCAGGTCGGTCAATGAGGCCAATGCGACTGGGTTGCTGGCCACGCCGTCATGTCGCTGAAACTCTTCCATAACAAAATCGAGCTGGCGCTTCAGGCTGGCTGCAAGCCCGCTGCTCCAATCAAGATTGGTCTCGAATTCGAGTGGCTGTCCGAGACGCTCATCGAGCATGTGCTCCAGTGCAGCCTCGACATCGCCGACCTTGAAGAAGACATTCGTGCGCGCGTTATCATCGCTGATCAAGAGTCGGCTGCGCGGACCGGGCCTCCAGGCGAGTCCTCGACCATCCATGGCGGCTGTCGAATTTCCCGTTTGAACCAACGTCATGTGGCCAAGCAGCATCGTTGTGAAGCAAAAGAGATCGCCCTCGTCGCCGTCGACGGACACGTCCGTTGCAAAGCTGCTGTCGGCATAACTTGCCAGGATCGAGCCAGCGGCACGGGTCGCGAGCGTAAAAATCGGCTTTTCGAATCTCGCGCTCCAAAGCGCGCGGCTCTGGAGCTGATAGGTGTAGACGCGGTCCGATTTCGCCACGCGTTCGGTCACGCGCAGCCGGCCGTCCAAATCTTCGGGATGGCTTGCCCGGACAACGTCGAACATCACCATCGCCGCTGGCTCAATCACGGACACGGCCATCGGTAGGTTCCAACCCCAGCCGCATTGGCCGTTCGCACATCCAGCATAGACAGATTTCGCAGCGCGCGGACAGATTCCGCAACCAAGATGCGAGAAGCTTCAGAATTGGTTTCCGCGCGGTCCGAAAGCTGTTGTGAAGATGGGACGCACAGTGACCGCAGCGGCATCGCCCGATCAGCCCCGCCAACGGGCCGATGATGCGGGTCGCAACGGCGCAAGAAATTTTGGACGTCGCTGTTTGGCTGCGGGGAGCTTCTGTTGTTCCATTTTCCGATCAGTAGCCGCGGTTTGTCGCGCCGCGACCATCCCTGCCTGAATGTCTCGGACTTCAGTCGCGGCCTGCTCCACACCGGACCGATCGCGTCTATGCCGACCGGGAGCGCCCGTGAGGGGTTGCAGCGGATACTCACGTCCACCGCACTGGCGACAGGCGTGATTGTCGCGTTGACGCTGTTTCAACCCAGTGCCGCGCAGGCGCAATCGTTTTGGGCCGGCACGACTTCCGACTACGGCACAGCGCCAAACTGGAACCCCAACACCGTTGCAACGCTCGGCGTCGGCGGCGTCTTCGACAATTCTGTTGCGGGCTTCACCACCGTCGATCTGGGCGCGGTGACCTTCACGCCGAGTACCTGGACGATCAACGGCAACACGGCTTTCATCATCCAGAACGGCACCGCGAATTTCACCGGCTCCGGGCTGACGAACACTTCGAGCGCGACCCAGACGATCTCGGCCATTCTCGGCGGCGCGGGCGCCGGCGTCACACAATCCGGCATGGGCATGCTGATCCTCACCGGCGCCAACACCTATACCGGCGCGACCAGGGTCAATGCGGGCATCCTCCGGCTCGGCGCGGCGGGCGTCATTCCCAACGCCAGCGCCGTCGTCGTCAATGGCGGCACGCTCGACCTCAACAACTTCACCGAGACGGTCGGATCGCTGTCGGGCGCCGGCGGAACGATCGCGACGGGCGGCGCGACCGGCCGGCTGAACGTCAATCAAGCCGGAGCCGGCACCTATGCCGGCGGCTTCAGCGGCGCGACCGGCGGCAACGTGGTCTATCTGGAGAAGCAGGGCGCGGGCACGCTCACGCTGAGCGGCGCGAATACGACGACCGGCGCCGGCCGGATGTTCGTGACCGGCGGCACGCTTGCACTTCAGGGCGGCAATGCGATCGGCGACAACAATGTTCTTGAGGTTAATCCCGGAACGACAGCCGACATCCAGGCCAGCGAGACGATCGGCGCTCTCCTCGGCGGTGTTGGCGGCACCATCGCGCTGAACGCCAGCACGCTTACGCTCGCGGGCTTGGGCGCTGGGTCAGTTGCGACTGCTTTCCTCACCATCACGGGAACCGGTGGCCTCACCATCAATGGCGCAAATTTCGCTCAGGCGTTCACGCAGCCGCACACTTATACGAGCGCTACGACGATCCTCAATGGAACGCTTCAGCTCGACGCGAACAACATCATTGCCGACGGTTCCTCGGTTGTCGTCAATGGCGCCTCTGCGGCTCTGAACATCCAGAGTTTCACCGACACAGTCGCGAGTGTCTCGCTCCAGACCGGCTCGATCGCGGGCACGACCGGCGTGCTGACCAGCCTGACCGATGTTGACGCCCGCTCGGGCTCGATCTCGGCGATCCTCGGCGGCGCCGCCGGCCTGGAGAAGACGACCGCGGGAACCGTGACCCTATCCGGCGCCAACACCTTTACCGGCGCGACCACAGTCAACGCGGGCGCCCTCCGGCTTCAGAACACCACGGCGCTCGGCACGACCGCTGGCGGGACCACGGTCGCGGCCGGTGCGGCGCTGGAACTCCAGGGTGGCATCTTTGTCCCAGCCGAGGCGCTGACGCTGAGCGGCACAGGCATCGGCGGGGGCGGCGCGTTGCGTAACATCAGTGGGAATAACGTCTATAACGGCGTGATCACTTTGGCCTCTAACACACGCATCATCTCTGACGCCGGTCAGCTCGATATCAATGGGGGCATCATCGGGGCGGGCCAGCATCTCACAGTCGGCGGTGCCGGAAACATGACTCTGGCCAATATCACGACGGCGGCCTCGCTGACCAAGGACGACATCGGCGTTCTCGGCCTTTCTGGCGTGAACACCTACACTGGCAGGACCACGGTCAATGACGGCACTGTGCAACTGACCGGTGGCACGGCGATCGCCGATACCGGAGCGGTCGTCGTCTACGCGCCCGGCATCGTCCAGGTCGTCAATACCGAGACCATCGGGTCTCTCGCTGGCGGCGGCAATGTCGTCCTGATGACCTCGGCGGCGCTGACGACCGGCGGCGACAACACGTCCACGATCTATTCCGGCGTTCTCAGCCAATCCGGCGGTGGCGGGAGCCTTATCAAGCAGGGTACCGGCACCTTCACGCTCAGCGCCGCGAACACCTATGCCGGCGCCACGACGATCAATGCCGGCGCGCTCAACATTCAGAACGCGGCAGCGCTTGGCACGGTGGCCGGCGGCACTACGGTCGCGGCCGGTGCGGCGCTGGAACTCCAGGGCGGCATCGCGGTCGTGGCCGAGGCGCTGACACTGAGCGGTACCGGCGTCGCCGCCGACGGCGCGTTGCGCAGCATCTCCGGGACCAATAGCTTCACAGGCGCGATAACCCTCGCGAGCGCCAGCCGGATCAACTCCGACGCCGGCACGCTCACATTATCGAGCGGCGTCACCGGCGCGTTCGGGCTGACAGTCGGCGGCGCCGGCAACACGACTATTTCGGGCGCGATCGCCACCGGCGCGGGAGGTCTGACCAAGGACGGCGCCGGCCTCCTGCTTCTGAGTGGCGCCAATACCTTTACCGGCGCGACGCAGGTCAATGGCGGCAAGCTGCTGGTGAACGGCTCGCTTGCTTCCTCCACGGTCACGGTCGGCACGGGCGCGACGCTCGGCGGCTCCGGCACGATGGCCGGGGCGGTGACGATCACCTCCGGCGGGACGCTCTCGGCCGGCAACTCACCGGGTACGCTGACGGTCGCCTCGCTGGCTCTAAACAGCGGCTCGAACACCGTGTTCGAACTGAACACGCCGGGCGTGACCGGCGGCGCCACGAACGATCACATCATCGTCAACGGAAGCGGCGCGGCCGGCAACCTGACGCTCGGCGGGACGCTGACAGCCAACGTCGCTTCTGCCGGCTATTATCGTCTGTTCGACGTCACCGGCGGCGGCACGATCAGCGGCAGCTTTTCTTCGCTTGCCCTGACTGCGCCCAGCGTCGCAGGCGCGACCGGGACGGTCTACAGCATGCCCGCCGGCGTGCCGCCGCAGGTCAATCTTGCCGTGCTCGGGGTCGGCCAGATCCTGCAGTTCTGGGATGGCGCGGACCAGGCCGGCAACGGCGCCGTCAACGGTGGGGCGGGCACCTGGAACAGCGGCAACACCAACTGGGCGGTGGCGCCGGGCGAAGCGGGCTCCAATGCTCCCTGGTTAAACTCGGTCGGCGTTTTCCAGGGCACGGCCGGCACGGTTTCGGTGTCCGGCTCGCAAAGCTTCGACACGCTGCAGTTCAACAGCGACGGGTACGTGCTGACCGGAGGTTCGCTCGGATTCGGTGTCACCGGCGGCGGAACGATCAACACGGCATCCGGCGTCACCGTTTCGATCGGCTCGGCCATCACCGATGGCGTCGGGACCAGCCTGACCAAGGTTGGTGCCGGCACTCTGATCCTCACAGGCACCAACACCTATTCCGGAGGCACCACGATCGGCGGCGGCACGCTGCGGGCCGGCAGCGCATCCGCGATCGGCACCGGCCCGCTGACGCTAGCCGGCGGCACGTTCCAGGCAGGAGCGGGCTTCATCAACACATTCGCCACTGCCATTGCGGTCGACACGAGCGGTGGTGCCATCGACGTGAACGGTCAGGTCGTCACGCTGACCGGCAACATCACGGACGGCAACGGAGCCGGCGGAGTGCTCTCGCTGCTCAACTCCAGCACCGACATCGGCCGGGTCGATCTCGGCGGCAGCAACAGCTACAGCGGCCCGACCGCGATCGGCGGCGGCGTGACGCTGGCAGCAGCGGCCAACGGCGCATTCTCCCCGAACTCCGACGTCACGCTGGTACCGAACGCCGCCTTGATGGCGAATGGCCATGCCGTGACCGTTCGCTCGCTCGCCGGGAGCGGGCTGGTCGTCAACGGCCATGATACCCAGGCCGGATCCCTAACCCTTGCGGTCTCATCGGGCACGGCAAGTTTTGTCGGGAGTATCGCCGACAACGCCCCGGGTGAGACCGGAGCGACCCTGGCGCTGACCAAGACCGGCGCGGGCACGCAGATCCTTGCCGGGGCCAACAGCTATACCGGCGGTACGACGATCCTGGGCGGGACGCTGCAGATCGGCGCCGGCGGGACAAGCGGCTCGATCACCGGTGACGTCGCCAATGGCGGGACGCTGGTCTTCAACCGGTCAGACGCTGTGAGCTTCGGCGGTACTGTCTCGGGTTCCGGTGCCTTGCGCCAAGCCGGCACGGGCACGACGACTCTGACCGGCATCAGCAGCTATACGGGCACCACCTTCGTCGACGCGGGCACACTCGTAGTCAATGGTTCGATAGCGACGTCCTCGGGTGTGACGGTCGCGGCCGGTGGCTCTGTCGGTGGAACCGGCACCCTGCCTTCGCTCACGGTGAATGGCACGCTCGCGCCGGGCAACTCACCCGGCACGCTGACGGTGAATGGCAATCTCGTGCTGGGGGCCGGCTCGACCTATGTCGCCGAGGTGCAGGGCGCGGTTTCGGACCGGGTCAACGTCACCGGCACGGCCGTCCTTGCCGGCACGCTGCGGCTCGCCCCGCTCGGCGGCGCCTATCTGTTCTCAGCGCCCTACACGCTGCTCTCGGCGGCGGGCGGGCGGACCGGCAGCTTCAGCCCGGTCGACACGACCGGTACCTTCGGCGATGGCGTCACCACGAGCGTCGCCTATACCGCGACCGACGTGCAGCTGACCCTGACGCCAAAGCCGCTGGCGCCGATTGTCGAGCCCAAGCCGCCGGTCACGCCTCCGGATCCGGCCCCCGGCGCAGAGTCAGGCGTCGGCCCGCGGACAAACGCCTCTGCGATCGCCGCCGGCATCGACCGAGCGGTGGCGGGCGGGGCCAATCCATCGTTACTGTTCGCGATCTACAACCTGCCGGCGGCGGCGATCCCGGCCGCGCTCAACCAGCTCTCGGGCGAGGTCCACACGGCCGCGCCGGCCATGGCACATGTCGCCTCCGATCAGTTCCTGCGCACGATGCTCGACGGCTCGGGCGCAGGCCGGCTGTCGGGTGCGCCGAGCGACCCGGGCGGCGCTGCCGGCTTCACAGCCGATCTGCCCTCGCGCCAGGATGGGCCGGGCCGCCCGAGCTTCGACCCGGCGCGCTTCTCGCTCTGGGGCGCGACCTTCGGCTCGACAGGACGCAATGACGGTGACCGCGCCGCAGGCTCGGCCCACCGCAACCTCTCCGACGGCCATGTCGCGGTTGGTGCCGACATTCGGCTCGGCTCCAACACGGTCGCGGGCGTCGCGGTCGCCGGCGGGCAATCGCGCGCCTCGCTCTCGCGCGGGCTTGGGAAGGCGCAGGCCGATGTCTTCCAGGCCGGGCTCTACGGCCGCACCACGCTGGGTATGGTCAATCTCGCTGCGGCGCTGGGCTATGCCCGGCTTGACACCGACACCACCCGCGCCATCCCGGCGCTGTCGCGCAGCGGCGTGAGCGCCTCCTATGCGACACAAGCCTGGAGCGGCCGGATCGAGGCCAACCTTCCCGTTGCGACATGGCACGGCCTGACCCTCTCGCCGTTCGCCGCCTTCCAGGCGGTGCGGGCTAGCAGCCCGGCCGCGGTCGAGCGCGACGGTATGGGAGCAACCGCTGGCATGCTGACCCTGGCGCGCCGCTCCGACATGACCAGCCGCAGCGAACTTGGCCTGCAGCTCGACACCAGCCTGATCGCCGGCGCTACTCCCGTCACCGGCTTCGTGCGCGCCGCCTGGGGCCATTACTATCAGCGCGATGCTGAGCTTTCCGCCTCGCTTAACGGCCTGCCCGGCGCGAGCTTCACCGCCACCGGCGCACGGCCTGACCGCAACGCCGCACTGCTCGCAGCCGGCGCCGACATCAGGCTCAGCCAAAGCGTCAGCCTCGGGATGCGCGTCGATTCCGAACTCTCGGCCAACACCCGCCGCGTTGGCGGAACCGCAAAGCTCAGCGTCAGCTTCTGAGCTGAGGAGCTGAATTGGCCGCGGCCTCGGCGCGTCATACGGATAAGGAGTTCCAGCGGCTCTCAACGCTCGATCCGCCGAGGACAGGCTGCGCCGGCGCGGCTGTAGAATGCCTCATGACTCAAACGTCAGAGACGTTCCTTTGCGAGCGCATCGAGCGCTTGGCCGAGCCCCCGGTAGGACAACGGAATCGTCAGCTCGCGTTCCGATGCGTCCTTGAAGAGGATCTGGCCGGGCGGGCTGAGGCTACGCCACCGGGTCAGCGCCTCGTCGCTGAGTGCGTTGTCTGCAAAGCAACCACTCGGCAGGCAGCGCCGCCAAGGCAGATCGAGAGCTTTGACATTCTTTTCGTCGGTGGCGATTTGGACGGCGCCGGGAAACGAGACGTTGACCGGCAACACCACTGTCACCCGCAGCGGGTGGGCCGATCTCAGCCGGCCAATCGCGACCTGTGCGATCGGCCCCGCCTGACCCTGAACCTGAATGGTATGGCTGACCTCGCACACGCGACCTACCTGCCCATTGGCGTCGAGACGCTGGCAACGCAGGGTCCAGTCGCCGAAGCTTGCCGTCGTCACTCCGGGCTCTGACGGGACCGGAGCTTGTGTTCCCGCAGGGCCTGGGGCTGCCGCTTGTGGCGCAGCTGTGTTGCTCCCCGCTGGCTGGGCCAGCGTCGATGAAGCTGACAGGGTGAGGCCCGTAAGAGCCAACAGAACGCACGCGCTTCGAGCAAAGGGGCCGGAGATGGGGAACGGGCAGATCATGAAGACTCCAGCGGTTCACTGAGATTGATGCCAGCGCGATGCCCCTTTCATGAGGCAATTCGAACGGCTTTTGCCTACAACAACCGCTGTCTTCACAGTGGCATGTCGGGCAGCCGGATGACGCCAAATCTGGGCAGCAGCCATATTGTTGCGGAAACTGTCTAGCTGCTGCCGAATTTGTCTATTGAGCGGAAACCCAGGCAAGGATGTAGCGCGGGAAGCGAATGGCGGGCTGAAGCGCGTCTATCGCGGGCTGAACGAGGCGAAGGTCCCCTTCGCGTCCAACGCCTTGACGGTGCGCGGGGGGCGACGGCGGCTCGTCTGCCGGCGCCGCGGCGGCCATCTCGGCCGTGCACTGGCGCCTGCAGCGGGGTAGGCGGTGTAACCCTGACTAGATTGACCGCCCGCTCTGTACCGTGGCCGCCCACCAATGAAATCAACTTGGAACTCGCAGCATGGGCGACTCCAATCAGGCCGTCTGAAACCGGACGTTCTCAGTGTCGGCAGCCATAACCGGGCTCGGCGGTTTCCTCACGCCGATGTCCGAGTTGGGTCGAGACTGTGTCACGTCCGATCCGGTGGTGACGCGACTTGTTTCGCGGTCCCCAACGGGCTCTCCCCCTGTCCGTCCGATGCGGTTGATTATCTTTCTATACCGAGTCGCAGCCGCAACTCTGGCTCAAGAACTCGCGGGGCTTCGGCCGAGATGCTGGAATGGCCCAGGAACACCGGATCCGGTTACGTGTACGTCCTAATCGAGCGGATTCCTCATGCTCATTGGGTAGTCACTCAGATCGGCGGATTGGCCGTACGCCGGCGCGCCAGCAAGTCGCGCCATGGGTTTGGTTGCTCTTCCTGCATCCGCAGGCCGGGTAAGCTCACGCCTGGAATCCGCGTTTTCCGTCTCAGGAGCCCGTAGGAGGCCGCTTGGGGCCCTGTGAGGCGGTGGCCTATTCGAAAGGCGCAATCGGCCTCTATGACTCTCTGAGCCGGTCGATAAAACACGCCTGCAAAGGACCGTTTCCTAAAACCTGTCTTGATTGTACAAAGAGGCGGAATCGCCGCAGGAATCGCCATGGCCAATCCGTACACCGCCCCTCCCCGGCCGATCCGGCGCCTCATCGGCTATGCCCGCGTCTCGACCGAGGACCAGGCGACCGACGCACAGGTCGACGAGCTGCGCGCCAACGGCTGCCAGATCATCCACCAGGAGCACGGCTCCGGCGCCTCGCGGGCCCGGCCGGTGCTCGCCAAGCTGATGCGCGAGCTCGGCGCCGGCGACGTCCTGGTGGTCGTGCGCCTCGATCGCCTTGCCCGCTCGGTCAGCCACCTGCTCGCGGTGATCGAGGACCTCGAGGAGCGCAAAGCGCATTTCCGCTCGCTGCGCGACCCAATCGACACCTCGACGCCGCAGGGCATGTTCTCGCTGCAGGTTCTCGGCGCCGTCGCCCAGCTCGAGCGCGCCCTGATCGCCGAGCGCACCAAGGCCGGCATGCGGGCGGCCAAGGCGCGTGGCAAGCTCGCCGGCAACCCCGGACTACGCGAGCGCCGGCCGGAGGCGATCCGCGCGGCATCGGCGGCCCGCCAGCGCGTCTATGTCGGCGACCTGATCGCCTCGGCCTCGGCCTGGCTGCCGATCGTGCGGCGCCTGCGGCCGCAGCACAGCTGGGACGATGTCGTGCGGGTACTGAACCAGCGCGGCCAGAGCTGGACCATCGAGAAGCTGCGGCGCGCCGTACATCGCCTGGTGCGCGAGAAGATGGCGGAGGCAGAGCTGCTCCAGCGCTCGCCGCGGCGCCCGCCGGAGGATCGCCTGATGACCCTCGTCGCCGGCATCGCCATCGCCGATCCGGAGCTCAGCCTGCGCGACATCGCCGCTCAGCTCGAACGGATGCGGGAACGGACGCCGCGCGGCGGGCGACAGTGGGCAGCCTCCTCGGTAAAGTCTCTGCTCGACCAGGCGCGTCGCTTGGGCTTGGTCGTGCCCCAGCCGCCGCGGGACATCTGAGACCACATGCTGGATCGCATGGGTCCGTCAGCAACGGGTCGCTACCAGACCTATTGTCCGTCCGTTTGTCCCCTGATTGAATGACCTGCGCTCAGCACACGGGGAGCCGACGGGCTATGATAACGAGAAGCCGTATCGTGCTGGCCGTCACGATTGTTCTAACGATTCTCGGAGCCTATTTCGCGGGCGAGTATCTGTTCGCCGCGTGGCCCCAATTCAAGGTGGTGCTTTACTCGATGACCGTGTGGGGCATCGTTGTCGCGATTTTTTCGAAGAACCCACGTTCTCGCAGCTAGGTCCGCAATGGGTCGATTGCGTTGAAAAAGTCCGCAGCAATACTTCGAACGAGATCGGCTGGCCCGAGCGTAGAAATTTCATCTCTCCTCAGACGGCATTGCCAGTCTCGGAGGGCATTTCCTGAAACGTGAAGAACGTTCTTCTCCGCCAAGCACCAATGCCAGGGGGGTTTCGCGCCGACCGGACTTTTTCAACATGGGGTAACGGTCTGGCTGCTCTTCGCGGGAGGCCGATAGGGTGTCTCCCCAACTGAAGAGGAGAGCACGCCATGGAGTATTTTGCTGGACTGGACGTGTCGATGGAGGAGACGCATATCTGCGTCGTCGATCGCGACGGCGCGGTTGTGCATGAGGTCAAAGCCGTCTCATCCGCGGCGGCGATAGCGGCAGCGTTGGCGCAAGCGCTACCCTGCACGCGGGTGGTGTTCGAGACGGGCCGGATGGCGCCGATGCTGTATCATGGCTTGGCCGAGCTTGGTGTTCCGGTCGTCTGCATCGAGAGCCGGCAGGCCTATCAGGCGCTCAAGACGCTGACGACCCACAAGACCGATCGCAACGACGCGCGCGGTTTGGCGCAACTGGCCCGGACCGGGTTCTACAAGACAGTGCATGTGAAGTCGCTGCCCGCCCATGCGGTTCGCGCGCTGATCGTCGCTCGCAAGAAGCTCGTCGGTCAGCGCGTGACGCTGGAGAACCAGATCCGAGGCCTGGCGGTGGTGTTCGGCGTCCGGTTGCCGCGCGGGCTCAGCCCGGCCTTCGTCGACCAGGTCGTGCAGATGAGCGCCAGTATCCCGGGCCTGCCCGGCGCCATGCGTGGTCTCGTTGCTGCCAAGGCAGCCGTGCTTGAAGCCGTCTCTGCGATCGATGCCGATGTGAAGCGTCTCGTGCGCGTATCCGACGCCTGCCAGCGGCTCATGACCATTCCCGGAGTGGGCCAGCTCACCGCGCTGGCCTTCGCCGCTGCGGTCGATGACCCGTCACGCTTCCGGCGCTCAAGGGATCTCGGAGCCTATCTCGGCCTCGTACCGCGGCGCTATCAATCCGGCGAGATCGACTATGTCGGCAGTATCTCCAAGGTCGGTGACAAGCGCGTGCGAACACTGCTCTACGAAGCTGCGAACGTCATGCTGACCCGTTACAAGCGCGAGCTGAAACTGAAGGACTGGGCACTCGCCATCGCAAGGCGATCGACAATGCGCAAGGCGCGTATCGCACTCGCCCGCCGCCTCGCCATTATCATGCATGCCATGCTGCGCCACGGCACCGAGTTCCGGCCGGCCTGACATCCACGAGCAGTTACGCGAAGGCAAGACAGGAGGCCGTAACGAGCTCCCGAGCGGGAGCGACGCCCGAGGGAGGGAGCAGGTGATGGCGCCGATTCTGTAGCATGCCGCCGACCAGATCGGCCGACTGCGGTTTCAACCAAGCCACCCCGCACCCAGCTGACCCCATCAAGTGCCATGAGCACGCAGAGAACGCAGGCACCCAACGGCATTTTCCGCTCAGGACCATGCAGCCAGACCTTGACCCGTTAGAGAACACAATCGGTCGTTAGCGGACATCACTGTGGCCCCCTAGACGCAAACTCAACGTCGGGTCGGCGTCCCTCGCAATGGCCAACGGGTAGGCCAACAGCACCTGCGGTTTTCCATCTTGCTCTTTGAGATAAAGCACCCATACGGCTCCAGATGCCGGAGGGCTGAGACCGTCATCACAGGCCGTCGTGCTGCCGGTCCGACTGAACTCAAACTGTTGCACCGAGGTTTCACCACGAAGCACCTGCTTGGCTACTGCGCGGCCCCTCCACGGATGCCAATCATCTTGGCGCGTTCCCTCATAGGCCGCTTGCTCAACTTCGGCCAAAATGACGATGCTCGCTGTTTCCATGCGGATGCGAGATGCAGCGGGCAAATTGGCCCGGCATGCGTGACTTGCCTGTGAGACAAGTAGGGTGGCGACGACGGTGCACGCGGCAACTCGCTTTTTCATACCGCCATATTCGATGCCAATGATGTCGGCTTTGGGTCGATTGCGTTGAAGAAGTCGGCGCTGGGTCGGCATCGACCGAGCGCGTTACAGATTCAGTGCGACGCATCCCGGCGTGTCGCACTTCATGCTTCCGATAAGCGGCGCACGATATTCATAGGTGACGGTCCCACAGCATATGGGACATGGAGCTTGAGAGACGAAGGGCCGGTGGTCGCGTTCGCGTTGGAACTGCTTTTGTAGCTTATTGACCGGGACCGTAAGCGCGTCGAAGCGTTTCAGAATTTCTGGGTCAGCAAGGCTCGCCCCAGCCTTGATCTCGGCTCCCAAACCGTCCCAAAGCGCCTTTAGATTCTCAGACATCTCGTCACCATGTTACCGCCAAAGTCGTGGCAGCGAATGCCGGTTCTAAGAGACTGCTTTAACGTCCGCAACGGGGTCGAAAGCGGCCCTTGCCTAGCTCGGCCGCGCCCCGCTTATTCAGGTGCAAGCGCAATCCGGGGTTCTGAATGTTCAGATTTGGCTGTCTATCGCTCATTGTACTGGCCGTCGTCGCAGCTGTATGGGGCTACAATTCGCAGTTCTCCAGCCCTCGCCAAGCCGTGCCCCTTGATCTTGCAGGGACAGGCGCGAATGCGCGATTTGAATGGTGGCTGGGCGACGACTGGATGCCTTACTCGCGATTGAGGATCGAGAATGCTCGCGGGAGATTAGATAAGCGAATGTGGACGGACTGGGGTCCAGCGCGGCGAGGGACCTTTTATCTGACACGCGAAAACTGGCTTGTTGCCGTCCATCCGGGGGGCGGGGCCACCGTTATAACCTTGAACACGGATGAAGCGCCAAAAGAAATCGGTGAATTCGCCTTGCGAGCTAGTCCATCCGAGTTATGGCGCTTCATCGGGACCGTTCTTGATCCTGCGCCCAGTATGGAGCTTAGATTTTTCTCGCCCTCGCAAATGCCTGAGTGCATCCCCCTATTTGGAGCGGGCTCGAATTTTCGCTTAGAGCACCAAGATCAGCTTGATTGCGGCGGCAAGATCTATCCGCGTTGACCTGCGATGCGTGTCGAAGGCGCATTGACGCGCTCGCACTGATAACCGCAAAGGGTCGATAGCCGACCTCCGGATGAATCCCGGGCATAGTGGCATTGCCCCCTTCATGCCGCCTTCGCGTCCGGACCAGTGTTCACTCAGGCGAGGCGGTCCGCTCACCGATTCCCTCGGCGAAGCGCAGCAGGTAACCGTCAGGGTCTTGCACTAGAAATTCCAGAGTGCCGCCCTCGTGGTTTGTCCCCGTCCGATACCAAGCCTCATAAGGCTCCCGGAAAAGTGGCCAGCCAAATTCCGCCAGTGCTGCGAGAATGGGAGCCAAGCTTGCCGTCTTAAACTGAAAGTTGACGCCGCGCCCGAATGGCTGCTCAAGCGGGGCAACTGTCCAATTGCCGTTGATCTGGCACAGCATAACCTGCGCACCTTCGCGTTGGAGATAGGCAAATTTAGCCGCCGGTCGATCATAGGCGACCTTGAAACCAAGCGGGCCACACCAGAAGTCCAGGCTTGCCTTGATATTCGTGACGTCGAGTTCCGGCACCAACGCGTTGAAGCCACCTTCGGGTAATAATCCCCGGCTTGATGAGCTGTTCCTTTGGGCAGATGTCGGCATGATGTGGCTCCCGAAAACACCCCTCATAGGTGATTTTGGGGCACCAAAGCTAGGACACTTCCACCACAGTTTTGTGCGGTCCGCTTGGGGTCGACAGCGGACGCTACGAGTGCATGATCGTAGCATGCACAACTCGACAAATCTCGACCGCTTTCCTGCCGCTTGGCGGATCACGCTCGCCTTTGTCCTTGCGCCGCTCTCCGGCGCAATGGTGGCGTCCTGCTTGAATTTAATCGTATTGGGCGACGTGTCTTTGCGGGTTTTTTATGACGGCATCTGGTTATACAGCATCGGAGCCTATCCCTCCGCAGCACTCATTGGCGTGCCAGCATATTTTCTTCTTCGGTGCTGGGTAAAGCCGACGCTGTTAAACTGTGCCGCCGTGGGGGCGCTGGTAGCGGTTTCCCCGTGGCTTTTTTTCGATTTGTTACACACACCTGACAATAACTTTCAGGCGGGTTTTGAGGGTCGGGATACCGTTGTTAACGGCCATCGCACCGCTTTCGGTTGGGAGATGTGGTTCAGAGGATTGTTGAGGACCGCCGTTGCCGGATTTGCGGGCGGAGCCGCCTTTTGGGCCGTGGCGCTCGATCGAACGGACGCAACCAAGTCTGCTTAGGGTCGAGAGGAGAAGTCGGATTTAGCCCGGCATCGCCATCGCTGACCCAATCTCGGCCTGCGCGACATCGCGGCCATGCGGTCGAAATCGGAAGCCCGGATCAGAACGGCTCGCCAGCCAGTGCCTTTTCGATCAGCGCGCCCAGTGTTCGGCGCTGCGCGCGCGCGTCCTTGCCCTGACCAACGCGCCATTCATCGCTCGCCAAGATCGTCTTGGCGAGCTCGAGGTATTCCGCCTCCGAACGGAGGGACAGCCTGTCTGGGGAAGGCGGCAAGGGTGCGCAAGGCGCCATCCTCGTCCCCGGGCGCGGCTCTCGCTCCTCGGTCCACGCAACCATCTGGCCAAGCGTGAACGTCAACTGACCCAGGCTTTCTCTAGAACCACCGAGATCGAGTAGCCTTGCGGCCCCAAGCAGAGTCACCGTGCGCCAGCCGATAGGCGCCGTTGCCAATGGTTCGCTCTGGTCGACCAGAGCCCGGACCGACGGGGGCGGGCGATGATTAGGGAGGACATCGGCCACGAACGGAAGCTGGCGTCCGGTGCGCGGACGCGGCGGCTTCCACAGCAGCCTCACGACTTCCATCAAGCGCTCCGCCAAAGCGGGCTCATGGTCGATCGCTTGGGCAAACAGGTCCGACCAGCCGGCGACCCCGTCTTCGGAGCGGTCCGAACCTTGGCTACGGACCACTCCGACGACGCGACCACACTCCACGCACGCTAGGCGCGCGGCCATGTCGTGGAACACGAAGCGAAAGCCCGAGCAGGCAAGGCAGCCAGGGCAGGCTTCCTCGAGAAAGCGGTGATGCCGGTCGCAGATCACGGTCTCGACCAGCGCCCACGACCGGCGAAAATGGTGATCGCGGCCCGCTGCAGCATCTTCATCCAGGCAGGCCATGCAGACCGGCCGCCGGAAAGCACCCGCCACCCTTCCCTCCCCCCAAACATACCAGCTGCGCGACCTCGACCGGGAAGAGAGCGCCAAGTCCTGCACGCTCCTCTCCGAAAACCGGCAGGCGGCCGCCCAGGCCAAGACCGTCTCGGTCGACGGCGCAAAATCCCGATCGGCAAATTCAAGGAGACGGTCGTCGCGCAGGACACCAAGCCACCCGGACAGATCGTCGTGGGTGAGCCCATAGCGGCAGGCAACGCGACCTTGCCAGGATGACAGCAGCTCGTCGTCTTCCGGCCTTGGCGCGATCGGGAGCTCGCGCGGCAACTTCATCCGACAGCGCGGCGCTGCAGCCGCGCCTCGACCCCACGCGTCATCGCGACGAGCGGCAGCACAAGCTCTTCGGCATCGAAACTGTCTAGGCTGATGCACTCCTCGCCGGAGCGGATCGCCTCGACCGCAACTGTCTCAATCAAGCGAAAGATCCACGCTAGGCGCGCGGCCATGTCGTGGAACACGAAGCGAAAGCCCGAGCAGGCAAGGCAGCCAGGGCAGGCTTCCTCGAGAAAGCGGTGATGCCGGTCGCAGATCACGGTCTCGACCAGCGTGACCGGAAATCGCGCTCGGGGAGGTTCAAGGCCGCCAAATCGGGCGGCCGTCGATGGCGGGGCTTGCGAGCGCGCGGCAGCCGCCGGGACAAGAGCTTTATAGCACGATCGGTCGGGGCCTCAAAGATTGGGCTTGTGATCAGAGATGACCGACTTGGCGTAGCGCTTCCGCGAACGTGCTCAATGGGGCGACGAGCGTGAGCGGCTGATCAGCCAGGGCTTCTGCGCCAAAGCTGCCGTACCATTGCGCAACGCGATCGTTCTTCGCCTCGATGACCATCAAGACACCGCCGACCTCTTCCGTGACCCGCAGGCATCGTAGTGCTGCGGCAAGCAGAAGCTGTCCACCCAGCCCCTGACCTGCGACGGCCCGGTCAACGGCGAGCCGCGCCAGCAGGAAGCCGGGCACCTTATGGCGCGCCAATCCTCTGGTCATTGCGGTCGGAATCGCTTCATGCGCAATCGAGGTCGGGGTAATGCTGTAGAACCCCAGAACCCTGTTCGGCACATCGTCAGCGATCGCACAGAACGTCTTCACCGCGTTCTGCTCATGCCCTTGTCGGGCAAATCGCTCGAGGAACGTGTTCAGATCGCGATCGCCGCAGTCGAAGGCCTTTCGATCATGCGCCCTTGCGATCGGCTCCTCGTGCCAGGCGGGCAGGCTCACAGGGACTTGGGCAAGGCAGCGGCAGCCGCCTTCAGCTTCGCATTCGGCTTTGGCGGATTGTCCAGCATCTTGAGGATCCGGACGAAATCACGCTCGGAAGCCTTGATGACGTCGGCTTCGGCTATGATTGCGTCGGCCTCGCGCAGAGCCGATTGGGTGACGAAGCTGGTCAGGTCGGTATGGCGCAGCGCAGCTGCGCGCATGAGACGAGCCTTTGCGTCCGGCTTGATCCGCAGGTTCATCCGATTTGTGTCGTCAAGGGCGGTGCGCGCCATGGCCAATCCTTGCGCTCGTTGGGCCGAGTCCGTCACATAGAGCGGATCCATGCTGTACGTATTTAATGCGTACGCAAGTGGGCGGCAAGTCACGTTCGACCGATTTGCGCGCTTCGCTCTCACGTTTGGTGGGGGATATCCGCGATCGATTCGAAGCGCTCCATGAACATCTCGATGTCGTTCAGTTGTGCGCCCTCATCAAAGCAGAGGGTCTTGCCGCGGGGGCCGAAAGCTTCACGAGAGATCCGGGAATCCGCGAACATGCGCCGGGCTGGGGCGGTTGCTGACAGGTACATCAGCCGCAGTTCAGGTGGCGCATTGTTGGAGGGCGTCACGAGGATGCTTTCGGCAGAAAGCGGAATGACGAGAGTCCCGATTCCCTTGTAACGGCGCTTCATGTCCTTAAGCACGGCGACGAGCAAGCGTTTGGCATATCCCTTCTGTCGTTGATCGGAAGCAGTGACGATGTCCTGAACAGAGACGAGGTCGCCGTTATCGAAAAGTTCGGATGGCGACGATGCCACCTCCATTAGCCGAATTCCGAGCCGTGCGAGATCATCATCCGGGATATCCATGTTGTAGGTGAAAGTTTCAGCCGTGAGTTGTTCGCGGCGCCTCCTCTTCCGGATGACGTTCACCAGGGCATAGGCGACGGCTTTGCCCGAGGGGGCGAATAAACGCGCTCGAAAGCATGCAAAGCCCAACGAGGGTGCTTCCGAGGAATCACCGGAGAATCGGAGGCGTTCCATATCGATCCTGAAACCGTCGTCGAGTGCGAGGCTTTCGATCATTGGCGCCTCGCCAAAGCGGCTTTCCCATGAACCCGACAGAAAGTGACCTACGTTTTCTGGTTCCCCTTTCACGGAGATGATGTCGAGGACCGCCAGTCGAAGAACCGTCTGAACCCAGCCGGCAGCAATTTTGGCCGCCTCCTCGGGGGAGGCGGCTTCGCCCAATGCCTCGATTATCTCCCTGCGGAGATAACGTGCGATGTCCTCGACGTGCTCGCCAATGGTCTTGGTAACTGGGGGCTCCGTAATGAAGTATGTCCAAGTCGTTCTGAAACCGCTGAGCTCGGCCAGAGACACACCATTGATCGTCCTGACGCCCTTCAGATCCTCTTCCCTGAAAAGACGACCGAGGATGCCCGCGATTTCGCGAAAGCCAATCCGCTTATCCAAAATGAATTTGGCGATTTCATCCTGCAACATCGTCGCAACTCCCCGGGAATCCTGATTATTCAGATCATCGAGCATACTGCGGCGCCCTTCCGCGGGACTGGTAACTTATCCCGTTTAGGCTTAACGGCTGAGGCAACGCTCAATTCGAGCCGATAGCGCTGTCACGAACAGGTTAGCTTGGCCCATATGTGATTTGCGCCGCCGCGGGTCGTCGGCCGCGCCAGAGATACCCAGCAAGCCGAATGAGTGAACCGCCCCGCGATCTGGATCAAGCCGCTGCCGTCGCCCCTGCGGCGCAGCGAGCCGTCTCGCCGCATCTGGAGCAGCTCGCCGGCCGGGCCCGCGACCATGCGGAGGCCGCGAGCTCGGCCAACACCCGACGCGCCTATGACAGCGACTGGAAGCATTTCCTCGCATGGTGCCGACGGCAGGGTGTCCCTCCCCTCCCCCCGGATCCGCAGATCGTCGGCCTCTACATCACGGCCCAGGCCTCAGGAACGGTTGCGCCCGGGCGCAAGGCGTCCTCGGTCGGCACGATCGAGCGGCGCCTCTCGGCGCTGTGCTGGAACTATGCCCAGCGCGGCCAGCCGCTCGACCGCAAGGATCGCCATATCGCCACGGTGCTGGTCGGCATCCGCAACACGCATGGTCGGCCACCCGTCCAGAAGGAAGCCGTGCTTGGCGAGGACCTGCGCACGATGCTCGAGACCCTGGACCGAGGTGGCCTGCGTGGCCTGCGCGACCGCGCCATGCTGCTGCTCGGCTTCGCCGGCGGCCTGCGCCGTTCCGAGATCGTCGGCCTCGACATCGCCGACAAGCACACCGAGGACGGACGCGGCTGGATCGAGCTGCTGAAGGACGGCATGCTGGTTCACCTGCGCGGGAAGAATGGCTGGCGCGTCGTCGAGATCGGCCGCGGTTCGGCCGACGCGACCTGCCCTGTCGTCGCCCTGGAGACCTGGCTGAAGCTCGCCCGGATCGTGCATGGACCGCTGTTTCGCCGCGTGACCGGACAGGGCAAGGCGATCGGGCCGGAGCGGCTGAATGACAGGGAGGTCGCACGCCTGGTGAAGCGCACGGCGCTGGCCGCCGGCGTCCGCGGTGACTTGCCTGAAGGCGAGAGGGAGGGGAAGTTCTCAGGTCACTCACTGCGCGCCGGCCTCGCCTCCTCGGCCGAGGTCGATGAGCGCCATGTCCAGAAGCAGCTCGGCCATGCCAGCGCTGAAATGACCCGCCGCTACCAGCGCCGTCGCGATCGCTTCCGGGTCAACCTCACCAAGGCGGCAGGGCTGTAGAGGTCGTTGATTGCCCCGCCGGCTATTTCGCTCGCGGTTTGGCGCCTGTCGCTATTCGCGGTGCTGAGCACTCCGCAAATTGCCGACCACCTTGGCAACCAGATCCAAAGCTTCGAGGGCAGATTTCTTCCAGAGCCGTTCACCGGCCGAAAAGCCAGTCAGGTAACCGGCCAGGAATGTTATGACGAGCAGGCCAGCCTCCATGACGCGCGCCCTCACCAGATCAAGGCCAGGCGGTCGGCAACGGCTCGCTTATTCAGCGACGCGCCATGAAGGCACCAACGCGTAAAGGCCAGCTTTCCGAGATCTCAGAAAGTCGGGCAGATCTGTGGCTTACTCTCTGCTTTCCTGACCACAACGTTGCGGGGGGCGACTAGGCGCATGGCTTGGGCAGTGACTGCTGTTTTAAGTCGTCCAAACTCCTCGCTGAATCGCAGCGGCGCGACAACCGCGCAGAGCGACAAAGCAGGTGCATCGGGCTCTTAAATCGCTAAACTGCACAGACTGCGTCGCGGACTAACCACGACGGCCTATGCCTGCCGTGAGGACCCATGATCTCCCGCCTACAGCGCGCCCTGCGCGAAACGACATCCTTCACCGCTCCTTCCGTACTCGCGACCGGCATCATCTCCGGGGCACTGCTGTTCCAGCCGGGTCAGGCGCAGGCACAACAGGTCTGGAACGGCACAGGATCGGATTTCAACACTGGGGCGAACTGGACGCCGAGCACCGTGCCAGGTGTGGGCAACGTGGCCGTTTTTGACGGAACGACCCTGAACAACAATCTCAGCATTTCCGCGAACACGTCGCTGGGCGCGATCACATATAACGCAGGCGCCAGCCCATACGCGATCACACTGGGCGACAATCTCCAGTTATTTGGAAACGTTACCAACAATTCGGGCGTCGCTCAGACGATAAACGTGGGCGACAAAGCTATTTACTTCCTTTCATCGGCTAATTCCGGAAGCAATCTCAATTATAACGTCACTTCTGGTGGAGAGGTCCAGTTCAGGGATAGCTCGGTTGGTGGACTGTCGCGCTTCACCCTTGGACCCGGCTCGATGCTCGCGATATTCGACACCGCAAATGCCGTAGTCTTAGGCTCGCTAAGCGGCTCGGGGCTTATCCGGAACTTCGCCCCCAGTGCATCGACGCTGACCATCGGGGGACTGAACGAAACCTCCACCTTCTCCGGAGTGATTGCTGAGGGCGGTGGCGGTGGGCTGCTCGGCGTCGAGAAGGTCGGCACGGGCACGTTTACCCTCTCGGGCACCAACACCTACACCGGTTTGACGACCGTTTCGGCGGGCACGCTCACGGTCTCCAACGCCACTGGCCTCGGTGCGATTTCCGGCGGAACGACGGTCGCCGCGGGTGCGACGCTCGCCTTGACGGGCGGCATCACCGTCGGCGCCGAGGCGCTGACGCTTTCGGGGACTGGCGTGGCGGGGACCGGCGCTCTCACCAGCTTGAATTCTGGCGTCAACACCTTCCAGGGCGCGATCACCCTGGCGGCAGCCAGCAGCATCACTGCCCAGAACCTGAGCTTGCTGAGTCTTTCGGGCGGAATCTCTGGAGCCAACACGGACCTGGCGCTTGGCGGCTCCAGCAACAATGGCGGCACCATCAGCGGCGTGATCGCCATCGGCTCCGGCTCGATCACGAAGTCCGGCACCCAATGGACGCTGGCGGGCGCCAACACCTATTCCGGCCTCACGACCGTGAATTCGGGCAGCCTGTTTGTGACAAACAGTCTCGGTCTCGGCTCGACGGCGAGCGGATCGGTGGTGGCATCGGGCGCGTCCCTTGCCCTCGGCAACGGCGTCAACATCGTTGGGGAGGCGCTCACGCTCTCGGGCACCGGCGGAGGCGGCTTTGGCGCCCTCGTCGCGAGCGGAGGCACGAGCAGCTATGGCGGAAACATCACCCTCGCCGCGGACAGCCAGATCAACGCCGGCTTCTTGACCATTCCAGGTACGTTGACCGTATCGGGCGGCATTACCGGCTCGGGCCAAAACCTGACACTAGCCGGCCCCGGGACAGGGACCGCATCCGGGGTGATCGCCACGGGGACGGGCGGGCTGACGAAGATAGATGCAGGCACCTGGACGCTGACCGGCGCCAACACCTATACCGGTGCGACGACGATCAACGGCGGCACGCTGATCGTGAACGGCTCGCTGGCATCGTCCAGCGTGAGCGTCGGGAGCGGCACGACGCTTGGCGGCGCGGGTTCGATCGCAGGAGCGGTGACGGTGGCAGCGGGCGGTACGCTGTCGGCCGGCAACAGCCCGGGCACGCTCACGGTCGGATCGCTGGCGCTCAATGCCGGCTCGAACACCGTGTTCGAGCTCGGCACCCCTGGCGTCGCAGGTGGCGCGACCAACGACCGCATCATCGTCAACGGCATCGGCGCGGCCGGCAATCTGACGCTCGGCGGCACGCTGACCGCCAATGTCGCCTCGGCCGGCTATTACAGGCTGTTCGACGTCACCGGCGGCGGCACGATCAGCGGCAGTTTCTCTTCGCTAGCCCTGACTGCGCCCAGCGTTCCGGGCGCGACCGGGACGGTCTACTCCATGCCTGCCGGCGTGCCGCCTCAGGTCAACCTTGCCGTGATCGGGGCCGGCCAGATCCTGCAGTTCTGGGACGGCGCCGACCAGGCCGGAAACGGTGCCGTCAATGGCGGCATGGGCGCCTGGAACGGCGGCAACACCAACTGGGCGGTGGCGCCTGGCGAGGTGGGCTTCAATGCCCCGTGGTTGAGCTCGGCCGGCGTATTCCAGGGGACAGCCGGCACGGTCACAGTGTCCGGCACGCAAAGCTTCGACACGCTGCAGTTCAACAGCGACGGCTACGTGCTGAACGGCGGCACGCTACGCTTGGGCGTCGCCGATGGCGGCACGATTAACACGGCAGCCGGCGTCACCGTTTCGATCGGCTCGGCCATGATCGATGGCTTCGGGACCAGCCTGACCAAGGTCGGTGCCGGCACGCTGGCGCTGTCCGGCACCAACAGCTATTCCGGCGGCACGCTGCTCAACGCCGGCACCCTTGCCGTTGGATCGGCGAGCGCGCTCGGCACGGGCACGCTGCAGATGGCGAGCGGGACGACGCTTCGTGCCAACGCCCCTGCTCTCACGCTGGCCAACGCCATGGCGTTGTCGAGCGGCACCGCAACCATCGATACGGGCACGTTCGATTCCGGTCTGACCGGTGTCATCAGCGGCGCGGGAACTCTGTCCAAGACGGGCACCGGCACGCTGACGCTGTCGGGCATCAACAGCTATACCGGCGCGACCTGGATCCAGGATGGCACGCTGCGGATGGGCGGGGTGGACGTCCTGCCGAACCAGACGGCGGTGCAGATTTCGGCCGGGGCTGTCTTCGATCTCAACGGCATGACCCAGACGATCGGCTCGCTGTCCGGGACCGGTAACGTGCTGCTCGGAGGCACGACGCTGACCGCGGGCGGCAACAACAGCAGCACGACCTTCTCCGGCACGATCTCGGGCGCGGGCTCGCTGCTCAAGGACGGCACCGGCACGCTGACGCTGAACGGAACCAACACCTACACGAGCGCGACCCAGGTGTTCGGCGGCAGCCTCGTCGTCGACGGCTCGGTCGCGACGCCGGTTATCGTTCATGCTGGCGCGACGCTCGCTGGCTCCGGCTCGGTCGGTGCGACGACCGTAGGTGGCACGCTGTCGCCCGGCAATTCGCCGGGGACGCTGACCGTCAACGGCAACCTCGTGATGGGCGTCGCCTCGACCTATATCGCCGAGGTGCAGGGCTCTGTCGCGGACCGGGTCAACGTCACCGGCACGGCCTCGCTGGCGGGCACGCTGCGGATCGTGCCGCTGGGCGGCGCCTATACCTTCAACAGCGCCTACACCCTGCTCTCCGCGGCAGGAGGCCTGGGCGGCACGAGCTTCGGACCGGTCGATACCACCGGCTCCTTCGGTGACGGCGTCACTACGACGGTGAGCTACACCGCCAACGATGTGCAGCTGACGCTGGCGCCGAAGGCACTGGCCCCGATCGTCGATCCCGTCGTGCCGACGAGCCCGCGCCTTAATGTCGGCCGCCCGGCCAATGCCCATGCGGTCGCCTCGGCCATCGACGGCGCGGTTGCAAATGGCGCCGACCCCTCGGCCCTGTTCGGGATCTACAACCTGTCGTCGGCGGCGATCCCGGCTGCGGTGAACAGCCTCTCGGGCGAGGTCCACACGGCGGCGCCCGCGATGGCGCATGTCGCCTCCGACCAGTTCCTGCGCACCATGCTCGACGGCTCGGGCAGCGGCCGGCTCTCAGGAGCGCCCGGCGGTCCCGCCGGTGCGGCCGGCTTCAGCGCCGACCTGCCGTTGAGGCAGGACGGGCCGGGACGCCCGACCTTCGATCCGGCGCGCTTCACGCTCTGGGGCGCGACTTTCGGCTCGACTGGACGCAATGACGGCGACCGGGCCGTGGGCTCCGCCAACCGGAACCTCTCGGACGCTCATGTCGCGGTCGGCGCCGACATCCGGCTCGGCTCCAGCACGGTCGTGGGCGCCGCAGTCGCGGGCGGCCAGGCGCGTGCCTCGCTCTCGGGCGGGCTCGGCAAGGCCGAAGCGGACGTCTTCCAGGCTGGTCTCCACGGCCGCACCACGCTCGGCACGGTCAATCTTGCCGCCGCGCTGGGCTATGCCCGGCTCGAGACCGACACAACCCGCGCCATCCCGGCGCTCGGCCTCACCGGCGTTGCCGCCTCCTATGCGACGCAGGCCTGGTCCGGCCGGATCGAGGCGAGCCTGCCGGTGGCAAGCTGGGGCGGCATCACACTCTCGCCGCTCGCCGCTTTCCAGGCCGTGCGCGCGAACAGACCGGCTGCGATCGAGCGTGACGGGATGGGCGCGACCGCCGGCATGCTGACGCTGGCGCGGCGCTCCGACATGACTAGCCGCAGCGAACTCGGCCTGCAGTTCGACGCCAACCTGATCGCGGGCGCCATGCCCGTCACCGGCTTCGTGCGCGCCGCCTGGGCACATTACTACCAGCGCGACGCTGACCTCACTGCTGCGCTCAACGGCCTGCCCGGCGCGAGCTTCGCGGTAAGCGGTGCCAGGCCCGACCGGAATGCGGCGCTTCTCGCCGCCGGCGCCGACATCAGGCTGAGCCAAACCGTCAGCCTCGGCGCCCGCATCGACTCCGAACTCTCCGGAAACACCCGCCGCGTCGGCGGAACCGCCCAGTTAAGGGTCAGCTTCTGAGATCACGCCGTCCCTGGAACGACCCATTGCTGACGTTGCGCCCAGCTGCGGCGAGTAAGAGTGGTAGGTCGGCGCGTCGGATAGCGACCCGTTGCGGGCGTTGGGCTGCGCAACAATCCGCGTAAATTGAGTGGGGTCGTCAAGATGAGATACGCAGTCGTCCGGACTTGGTGCCTTCTGGCTGGCGTCTCCCAATGCTACCTCGGCGCTGTGAGCACACTCGCCGCGCCACCCGGCACAGCTATCGGTTGGGGCTTTATCTACGTTTTATTACCGATCGCTCCGGGGCTGACTCTGATCCTTTTCGTTCTCCGCGGCATTCGGCTGCCTTCCTTGGCGACGGACGACAACGATCCGAAGACGATTACGCGGCGCAGGCGACCAGATTGAAAATGTCCGTTTCCGACACTGCCGACCTGCCGCAATCCATCCTCCTGCCAGTCAGACGCAGGCAACTTCGTTGCTCACATAGCGATAGCCGAAGTACCGAAAATATAGGCCGCGACCCTCGTGGATCGTAAGGACCGAGTAGATGTCATCCGAATTCAGGTGGTCAATCTCTCTCGGTATGGGCTTAGGTCCGTTATCCCTTGATAGGAGGTTGAGGTCGTAGAATTTTCGGAAAGCGTAGTGCTGCGGGATATGTCAGGTAAGTGAGCCTAGCATGCTCGTTTCAAAGTATGCTGTGAACTCTGGTTGCAGCTTGTGTACCTCTGGAGCCGAGCCGCTTGGCGTGATCGCCCAACGCGGCAGAAGGGCTCCTGCAGCGGCGAAGAGAATGGCTGCCGCTGTAGCGGCGAACAGGCATTTCTTCCTTCTTCGTAAACACTCGCCCCCGCCTTCATGACGCGCAACTTGATATGGCTGCCCTCACATCGCAAGTCTGCTTCCGACCCGATGCAGACATGAGGCGAACGCGCGCGGTATTTGGTTCAAGAACCTAGCGTGTGCTTATCGCTGCGCGTGGTCCTGGAAGCGCTTCAATGGTGAAAGTGTCGCCTGACGACGGGACGACACGCCCAACAACAAAGCCTCTTAGCCCGACCCTTGGTTTAACGTCACAACTGCTGTTGCCCGAAGATCTAATTATGATGGTAGAACCTGAGTAAGAGCCTCGTAGAACGGATATAATACGCGCCTCGGATTGCACATTATATTCGGGCGACAGAGAGGCAGAAGTGATTTCTATCTCTGCCACGAAATCGCCGCCCTCAGGAACACTGTCCGATCGGTGAATATAGTAAACTTGGTTCCAAGGTGCCCGGCATGCATACGCTGCGTCAGCGAGAACAATTGTCGCGGCAAGCAGGAGACCGGCTCTGGGAAGGCTGCTTTGTAAATTTGATCGCATAGGGGACCTCTCATTCATGCCAACTTGGCAATCATCACTCACATAGCAAGTCCGCTATCGACCCTTCCGCGACCTTCCGAACGTCTGCAAAACGGGCAGGGCCGCCCCGCCCTTCCCAAACTGCGACGACGGTCCTTGGCGGGTACCAAGTGTCCGATTCAATCCACTAGCGCTGTGGAGCGCTGTAACGAAAAAGGCCCCGCCGAAGCGGGGCCTTTTGACTGGGTAGGTTATTCCCACCGTTGACGACCGTACCATGTGTCGACGTCGGACTTCACCTGATCCTTCGCCAGCCCATAGCGCTCCTGAATCTTGCCCTCGAGCTGATCTCGCTTGCCTGCGATCACGTCCAGGTCATCATCAGTCAGGTCGCCCCACTGCTCCTTGACCTTGCCCTTGAGCTGCTTCCAATTTCCTTCGACGCGGTTCCAATCCATGGGATCGCTCCTGTGGTTGTGAATGATACCCAACCAACGCGCAGGGGGCCGAATTGTTCGCGGCGCGAGTCGTCGGCGTCCAAACGCCCGCCCAAAGCGGCAGCTTGACTCTCAGGCGCAATAAGAGGAACAAACTGCGAACAACAGCCTGGAGTTTAGTTCATTGCGGCACGGGCCCGCCATCGAGACGCTGCGCACGGCGATCGAGAGGATCGAAGGTCGAGCGGCGCGCGCAAAGAAGGTGCTGCCGTTTGGCATCGCTGACGTCGATGCGCGACTCCCTGGCGGCGGCCTGGCTCTCGGCGCTCTGCATGAGGTCGCTGGTGGCGGCAACGGCGCCGTCGATGGCGCAGCGGCCGCTCTTTTCAGCGCCGGCGTCGCGGCCCGAACCCGCAGTAAGGTTCTCTGGTGCGTCACACGCCCCGATCTCTTCGCGCCAGCGATCGCACAGGCGGGGCTCAGGTCCGACAGGGTGATCTATGTGGAAGCTGGCGACGACAAGACCGTGCTGGCCTGCATGGAAGAAGGGCTGCGCCATGGCGGTCTTGGTTCGGTGATCGGCGAAGTCGCACGCCTGAACATGACGGACTCGCGCAGATTGCAGTTGGCCGCCGAGGGCACGGGGGCCCTTGGCATCGCGATCAGGCGGTGGCGACGGCAGACAGACGCGGCCGACTTCGGTCAGCCGACGGCAGCCATGACGCGCTGGCGGGTGTCGGTCCTGTCATCATCTCCGCTGCCTGTCCCCGGGATCGGCCGGCCTCGCTGGCTGGTCGAGCTTATCCGGGCCCGCGCCGGCGAGAGCGCCGATTTCGAGTTGGAGGCATGCGATGACACGGGTCGTCTCGCTCTTCCTGCCCACCTGGTCGACCGACCGGGCGCGGCAGAGGGCTGGCGACGCGGCGCCTCCGCCTGAGGCACCGCTCGTCCTCATCGGCCGGGACGGCAGCAGACGCGTGGTGCTGGCAGCAGATGATGCAGCCCGTGCCGCCGGCCTGCGCGTCGGCATGCCCGTGACAAAGGCGCAGGTGCTTGTTCCGGGCCTGATCGTCGAAAATGCGAACCCGACAGCCGACGCTGTTGACCTCGATCAGCTGGCGATCTGGCTGTTGCAGCGGATCGCTCCGGTCGTCGCCGCGGATGCGCCTGATGGCATCGTGATCGACACGACCGGCGCCGACCATCTCCACGGCGGCGAGAGCGCCATGATAGAGGAGATTGTCGGCCGCCTGGCGATGTCTGGCATAGCCGCGCGCGCGGCCGTCGCCGATAGCTGGGGTGCCGCCCATGCACTGGCGCGCTACGCGACCCGATCGACCATCGTCGCACCGCGCGGCCATGGGGCAGCGATACTGAGCCGCCTGCCGCTGGAGGCGCTTCGTATCCCGAACTCAGTGAGCGCGGGCCTGCGCACGCTCGGGTTCAATCACATTAGCGACGTGTTGCCCCAACCCCGCGCTCCGCTCAGTTTGCGCTTCGGGCCGGAATTAGGTCGGCGCATCAACCAGGCGCTTGGCGAGCTGTCGGAGCCTATCAACGCCATTCGACCACCGGACCTGGTCGAAGTCCGGCAGCTGTTTTTCGAGCCGATCGGCGCGGCAGAGACGATCGCGCGCTACATCGGCAAGCTCGTCCTCGAGCTCTGCGGCCGCCTCGAGGAGCGTGGCCTGGGCGCCCGGCGTCTCGATCTCGTCTGTCACCGGGTCGACAACCGGGCTCAGGCGGTGCGCGTCGGGATGGCCCTGCCTGTTCGCGATGTGAAGCGACTGACCCGGCTGCTTTGCGAGAAGATCGATACCATCGAGCCCGGCTTCGGCATCGAGGTGATGACGCTGTCTGCCCCTCTGGCCGAGCCGCTCGAACGCCGACAGACCGTGAGCTCGCTCATCGAAGAGAGCGCTCCCGACGTCTCCGATCTCATCGACACACTGGTCAACCGCGTCGGCGAGCGGGCGATCTACAGGCTTGCCCCTGTCGCCAGCGACGTTCCCGAGCGATCTGTCTGCCGTGTGCCGGCACTGGCGGTGGAAACGGGTGCGACCTGGCCGGCCCATTGGCCTCGCCCCGCCCGCCTTCTGCCGCGACCGGAGCCTGTCGAGACGCTGGCCCTGCTACCGGACCAGCCGCCCGTCTCGTTTACCTGGCGCGGTGTCCGCCGCCGTGTGAAGCGGGCCGACGGGCCGGAGCGTGTCTTTGGCGAGTGGTGGAAGCGCGACGCCGAGCTCGTCGCGGTGCGTGACTATTTCAGCGTCGAAGACGAGGCAGGCGAGCGCTACTGGCTCTATCGCGCCGGTGACGGTGAGGACGCCGCGACGGGTTCACACCGCTGGTTTCTGCACGGGGTGTTCGGATGAGCGCCCCTCGCTATGCCGAACTGCAGGTGACCTCGCATTTCAGCTTCCTGCGAGGGGCATCTTCCGCCGATGAACTCTTTGCCCAGGCGGCAGCGCTCGGCATCGAGGCGCTCGCCGTCGTTGACCGCAATTCGCTGGCCGGAATCGTCCGCGCGCATGAGGCGGCCAAGGCCACCGGCGTCCGCCTCGTTGTCGGCTGCCGGCTCGATCTCGCCGATGGAACGTCGATCCTGGTCTATCCGACTGACAGGCCGGCCTATTCGCGGCTCTGCCGCCTGCTCTCACTGGGCAAGAAGCGCGCAGGCAAGGCCAAGTGCCATCTCGAATGGGCCGACGTGCTGGCCTATGGCGAAGGCCTCGTTGCCGTGCTGGTTCCGGATGTCGCGGATGAGGAGTGCGCTCTTCGCCTACGACGGCTGCGGGATGCCTTTGGCGATCGGGCATATATGGCGCTGACCCTGCGCCGGCGGCCCAATGACCAGCTGAGGCTGCACGACCTCGCCAACCTGGCGACGCGCATGCGCGTACCGACGGTCGTGACGAACGACGTGCTCTTTCACGAGCCGGCGCGGCGCATTCTGCAGGACGTCGTGACCTGCATCCGCCACAACGTCACGATCGACACGATCGGCGATCGGCGCGAGCGCCATGCCGACCGCTACCTCAAGCCGCCTGAGGAAATGCAAAGGCTCTTTCCTCGTTATCCGGAAGCGCTGGCACGATCGCTGCAGATCCTCGATCGATGCCGCTTCTCGCTCGACGAACTGGCCTATCAGTATCCCGAAGAGCGCGACGATCCGCGGCTGACACCTCAACAGACCCTGGAGCAGTTGACCTGGGAGGGCGCAACCGATCGCTATCCGGAAGGCCTGCCTGACAGCGTCAAGGCGACGCTTCAGCACGAGCTCACGCTGATCCAGAAGCTCGGCTACGCGCCGTACTTCCTGACGGTCAATTCGATCGTCAGGTTCGCGCGCTCACGCGACATTCTCTGCCAGGGCCGAGGCTCCGCGGCGAACTCGGCCGTCTGCTATGTGCTCGGCATTACCTCGATCGACCCGAGCCGCAACGACCTGCTGTTCGAGCGGTTCGTCTCGGAGGAGCGCCGGGAGCCGCCCGATATCGACGTCGATTTCGAGCATGAGCGGCGCGAGATCGTCATGCAGTGGATCTTCGAGACCTATGGCCGCGACCACGCAGCGCTGTGCTCCACCGTCATCCGCTACCGGGCCAAGGGAGCCCTGCGGGATGTGGGCAAGGCGCTTGGATTGCCCGAGGACCTGATCGGCACCTTGTCGTCACAGGTCTCTTCCTGGTCGGAAGGGGTGCAACAGCGCCATGTCGAGGAACTGAACCTCAATGCTGCAGACAGACGCCTCAAGCTGACGCTGGATCTTGCGGGACAGCTGATAAGCGCGCCGCGACATCTCAGCCAGCATCCCGGCGGCTTCGTCCTGACGCATGACCGCCTCGACGATCTCGTGCCGATCGAGCCGGCCAGCATGGTCGATCGCCAGATCATCGAGTGGGACAAGGACGATATCGATGCGCTGAAGTTCATGAAGGTCGACGTGCTCGCGCTTGGCATGCTGACCTGCATGAAGAAGGGGCTCGACCTTCTCGCCGAGCACAAGGGGGTCAGCCTCGATCTTGCGACCATTCCGTCAGAGGATCCGCGCACCTATGCGATGATCCGCAAGGCCGACACACTCGGCACCTTCCAGATCGAGAGCCGGGCGCAGATGTCGATGCTGCCGCGGCTGAAGCCCCGGACCTTCTATGACCTGGTGGTCCAGGTTGCGATCGTCAGGCCCGGCCCGATCCAGGGGAATATGGTCCATCCCTATCTTCGCCGGCGTGCGGGGATCGAACCGGTCCACTTCCCCAAGCCCGAGCTGGAGAAGGTGCTGGGCAAGACGCTGGGCGTGCCGCTCTTCCAGGAGCAGGCGATGCGCGTTGCGATCGAATGTGCCGGCTTCACGCCTGGCGAGGCCGACATGCTTCGCAAATCCATGGCGACCTTCAAATTTACCGGGGGTGTCTCTAAGTTCAGGGACAAGCTGATCGCCGGCATGGTCGCCAATGGCTATGAGGCGGAGTTTGCGGAGCAGACCTTTAAGCAGCTCGAGGGCTTCGGGAGTTATGGCTTCCCCGAGAGCCACGCCGCCTCGTTCGCGTTGATCGCCTATGCCAGCTCCTGGCTCAAGTGCTGGCATCCGGATGTATTTGCCACCGCCCTGCTGAACAGTCAGCCGATGGGCTTCTACGCCCCGGCACAGATCGTCCGTGATGCGCAGGCGCATGGGGTCGAGGTTCGCCCCGTCTGCGCGAACGCGTCGCGCTGGGACTGCACGATGGAGCCAACCCAAGACGAGAGCCGCTTTGCCATTCGGCTTGGGCTGCGGATGGTACGAGGCTTGTCCAATGCCCATGCCGCCGCGATCGTTCTTGCCCGTTCCGAGCAGCCCTATGCGTCGGTGGGCGATCTCTGGCAGCGCGCCGGCGTTCCCGTTGCTGCGCTCACGCAGATGGCCGAGGCTGACGCGTTCCGTCCTTGCTTTGGCCTCGCTCGCCGGGAGGCGCTTTGGGCCATCAGAGGCCTTCGTGATGAGGCTATGCCGCTGTTTGTGGCTGCGTCAGCGGGACAGGCGTCGCTTATTCCAGAGTTGCATGAACCGATCGTCAGTCTCACGCCGATGACGGCAGGTGGGGACGTCGTCGAGGACTATCGGCATGTCAGCCTCTCTCTGCGGGCACATCCGGTGTCGTTCCTGCGCCATGATCTGCGCCGGCAGCGCATAGTGACGTGTCAGGAGGCGATGGAGGCGCGCAACGGCCGCTGGTTGGAGGCGGCCGGCATCGTGCTCGTCCGACAAAGACCGGGCAGCGCCAAGGGGGTCATGTTTGTGACGCTCGAAGACGAGAGCGGGATTGCCAACCTGGTCGTGTGGGTCAAGGTCTACGAGCGCTATCGGCGCGCCATCCTGACTGCCGGCATGATCGGCGTGCGCGGCCGGGTGCAACGCGAAGGTGAGGTCGTGCACCTGGTCGCTCACGAGGTGACGGATCTCTCGACCGCGCTGGCAAGTGTCGGCGGCCGCGGGGCGGCGCCCGAGACCGGCGCCGCTCCCCTCCCCTCGCCCGAGCTTGGCGTCGCGGCTCTCAACGCCGAATCGATCCGAGTGAAAACTCGGGACTTTCGTTGATCGCTACTCAGACCCAATGGCAACGCCTGATCCGCCGACCCCACCTGTCCCGGTGCACCCGGCAAACTTGCCTGCGACGACCCCGGCGATGCCGATGGTGATGCCGAGGTCTATGATGGCCGTGGCGGCGGTTCCAGTCATTGCCTCGATGCTGAGACCAATCCAGGGGCGTGCCGTCCGGTAAAGTCAGAGCCGAGACCTCGGGGCTCGCCACATCGGCAGCCGCAGGCTCGGAAGCCGCTTGTGCGCGTTCGAGTCCAATGGACCCACCCGCAGCTAGTGCCAGAAACCCAAATAAGAAGGATCGACGTTCCATCACTTTACTTCCTGGTTGGAGCCTTGGCTCAAAGAAGGCCAATAAGCTTGTTAAACCGGATTAGGGCTGCGTGCTGACCCGCATCGGCCGGGTTGGCTTTGCGGAGCAAGCTGCGCAGTGAATTTCGCGTTAACGTCGCGGCCGACTTCTGTTCGTCCGTCGCGCGGCTATCTGACAAAACCTGTTCGACCACGCCAAGCATCGCGACCGGATCTCCGGCTGCAGCCCTCGCAGCATCCGCGAGATGATTCATTTTATGGCACGGCGTAGTGAACGACCAGCCAAGCTACGCCGACGAGCAGGAGGCCACCGACTAACACGGCCAGCACCGGACGACCCAAGAAACCCTGCCGACCTTCTACAGGAGTTTCGACAGCAGGGTCCGCGGCCGAGTGCCGGTCGGCCTGCATCGGGGGCACAGCTTGCCCGCCCTCCATTTCGCCTTGCCGTTCAGCCCGCGCTTCGGTCTTGCGGATGTCTGGATCGTTCGAGTTGCTCATCATCGCCCCCATATTGGATGGACATCGCGTGGTACGAGGCCGTTTGGAGAGCCCTGCCAGGCACCAGCCTGACAGGGCGGGTCGGCGGACTTAGATTCCGGGGCGAATGTAGGGCGTCGCGTTCGGGTCGAACTGGGTCCAGCCCTCGCGCTCATACTCCGAGCGGCGCGTGGTGATATCGACCGGGATCGCCCGATCCATAATCGCCTCGGCTTCGTCTGCACGGGCGTCCGAGGCTCGAACGGACACCACGGAACCGCCGCGCCGCACGCTTTCGGCGTAGACGTGAGCGTCCTTCTCATCGACCCCGGCGCTAGTCATGGCGCCGATGACGCCGCCAGCAGCCGCGCCTGCAACCGCGCCGGCGGCCGTTGCGGCCAACCAACCGGCCGCGACCACAGGGCCGATGCCGGGAATCGCGAGCATGCCCAGGCCGGCGAGCAAGCCCGCCGCTCCACCAACGCCTGCGCCAATCCCCGCGCCTTCGGCGGCGTTGCTCTCATCGTCGTTGTCAGCATCTCGGCGTCCGATGAGGCTGACGTCGTCGCCGGAGAAGCCGGCGCTCTCCAGCTCCGCCACAACCGAGCTCGCGGTGCTGTAATCGTCGTACGATCTGGTGACTGTGCGTGTCATGACGTTCTCCCGAAAACTGCCGGTCAATGGCGGGTGATGTTGCCGCGATAATCCACGCTCACAGTCACCTGCTGGCCGCCGTGCGTGGCCGAACCCTTCCAGACGCCGTTGTCGTCCTTCTTGAGCTCGCCAATGGCGCTATAGCCATTCGCTTCGAGGCGGCTCTTGGCCTGCCCTTCCGTGAAGCTGTTGGCGCCAGGAAGCGGAGCTTTTGCATCCGCTGGGGCCGGAGCGGGTGCCGGCGAAGTAGTGGAGGTTTGGGCGAAAGCCCCGAGCGATACGACCGACGCAAGCAGCGTGGTGATGACGAGCTTTTTCATAGCGATCCTCCCGATAGGCGGGCCATTCGGCCCGATGCCTGCACAACGAAGATCCGTTATTTTAGGTTCCCCTGGGTCGGCCGCCTTCGCACTACAAGGTAAGGTAAAAATTGGGGCAGCTTGAAGTATGGTGCGGGGCGGCCTGAAACTCGCAAAAAATAAGCGCGAAGCGTCACATGGGCGGGGAAAATAAAAGTGCTCGCATTTGGTAACCTATTGGATTTGGCTGAAATAGATCGACGTGACGTGAGGCTATTGCGACACCAGGAATCGCGGAACTCCAATTATCTTTCGCCTTATATTCTGTGGCGTGACCATCGAGATCGATTTGAGGCCTATCAGCAGACGCAAGCGATCAGCGACGCAGCTCGACTTCGCGCGCCCTATTGGGCCGCGTTCGTCGGCGTTCCCGGCCCGCAAACACTTTTTGTCGGAATCTATTCCGTCGAACTGACCGGCGTTCTTGCTTCGGATCGAATTCACCCGATCACTGGCGGCATTGAGCCGGCGGGGGAATCGCATCTCTACAGGCTCGAACTCCGATCGGAACTGCAGGAGTTCGCTGGGCGGCTCTGGATCGACTGGGGACGGGGATATCGCTCATGGATCCAGCGCGGCGACCGGGAAGCAAAGCAAGTGGTCGAGCTGCGCCGCGACCTTGGAGAGCCGCCCTTTCCAGGCTTCCCGGCACTCATCGTCAATCTGTCGGAAATCGATGCCTTGCCTGCCACGTGGACATCAGCATTGTCGTCGACACGCGGGGTCTATCTGCTGACATGCCCGAAGACGCGCGAGCAGTATGTGGGCATGGCCTCTGGAATTGACGGCTTCATGGGGAGGTGGCGCGCCTACTTTGCCTCCGGCCACGGTGGGAATGTCGCATTGAAGTGCCGCGATCCGAGCGACTATCAGGTGTCGATCCTCGAAACCGTCGGCACGGGCGCGACACTGGACGACCTTCAGAAACTCGAAGATCGCTGGAAGAAGAAGCTGCAGAGCCGCGATATGGGCCTCAACAGGAACTGACGAGAAAAGTCGATGCGCGATCAGTATGCCGGCGACGTCAGCGACGTCCTGAAATTCGCTCTGCTGCGCTCGCTTGCGTCGAGCGATCGGAAGCTCGGCGTGGCCTGGTATTACGCCCCGGGCGATGATGGCCGCCCGGATGGCCGTCATCTGGAATGGCGAGACGAGCCGGCGTGGCGGGTGCTCGACGCGCAGTTGCACGAGGGGCTGTCGACGCTTCCTGCCAGAACGATCGCATCTCTCGAAGCGTCCGCGATCTGGCCAGCAGGCTCGCTGTTTCATCGCGAGCCGATGCCCTCTCGGATCGAGCGGGCGGCCTGGAGCAAGCGCAAGCGCGAGGCGCTGGATGGCGCCGACCTCGTGTTCCTGGATCCGGACAACGGCGTTGGCGCCGAAACCGAGAAGCATGCGACGCTTGCGGAGATCAGACGTCTACGGCGGCCGGGTCGAGCGATCGTGTTCATCAAATTCCCCGGCCGCAACAAGCCCCATGCCGAGCTGCTGAAGCTGCTGGATGTCGACCTGATTGATGAGGCGGAGGCGAGCAGGGTCGTGACGCTGCGAACGAATGTTTCGGTGCCTAGCGCCGAGGGATCGAACTCCTACGTCCAGAGGCAGCGGTGGTTCACGATTGTGGATCCGGATGATTTGCTGCTCGATCGTCTGGCGGCCTTCACAGCAGCGCTGGCAGCCATTTCACGGGTCTCTGCGCGTCTCGACGTGTCGCCGAGCTGACGCGGCCGCGGGCGGCCCTTTGCTCATGCTTTCGGGATTTCGAGGAACAGGCCGAGATCCGAGCGTTGGCCAGCTATCGCAAGAAGGTCGGACGCAATGCGCCGATTCCGACTGGCGCCAACGCCGGCAAGGCGTCGCAGCGATGGTTCGAGTCACTCAAGGCCGAAGCATTAAATGAGATCATCCAGGAAAATGCCGATCGCGCCATGGGAATCGTGCGCCCGCGTAAGCGGACCTCCACCTTGCGGCAGTGGTTGGGTGGGGTCTTTCGTGGGATAGCGGGCGATCGGGGATAGCGAGAGAAAGGGGCGATAGCCCCTCTCCTGCCCATGGATCATGCCGAGGATTAGGCGGAAGCCTTCGCGCGTGCCGATTTTGCGCTCGGCGCAGCCTTGGCTTTTTCCGAAACGACGGGCTTGCGCGCTGCCTTACGCCCTAGGCCCATCGACTTGGCCAGCGCGGAGCGTGCTTCGGCATAGGCGGGAGCAACCATCGGGTAGTCGACCGGCAGGCCCCACTTCGTGCGATATTGTTCAGGCGTCAGGCCATAGGCCGTGTTGAGGTGACGCTTCAGGGATTTGAACTTCTTGCCGTCTTCCAGGCAAATGATCGCGTCTGGCGTGACTGACTTGCGGATCGGGACTGCCGGGACCAGTGCGGCGACGGGAGCAGGCGCCGGCTCGCCACCAAGCCTGGCCAGCGCGGAATAGGTGCTGGCGATCAGGTCGACGAGATCCGACGGCTGAACATTGTTATTCGCGACATAGGCTGCAACGACCGAGGTCGTTAGTTCGAGAAGCTCGGCGTTGTTATCGGACATTCGGCTCTCCGGTGCGAAGGAGTGAAATCACCACTCGACAACCGGATTAGCGGCGATATTCAGTGAAGTCTATCCAATATTAGAAATCGTACGCTTGAAGAGGTGCAGTTCTGATGATCAAGACATCCAAAACTGCACCTCAATTTAGAATCAATACAAATCAGGCGACGGTGTCGGCGAGATCCTTGGCGACCTTGAACTTGACGACGGTCTTTGCCGGCACGTCGATCATGGCGCCGGTCGAGGGATTGCGCGCCTGGCGCGCGTCGCGCTTTGCGGCCGAGAGCTTGCCGATGCCGCCAAGCGTGACGTCGCCGCCTTCCTTCAAGACTTTCGTGGCGATCTCGGCGAGCGAGGCCAGGATCGCGCCGACATCGGCCTTAGTTTTGCCGGTGCCTTCAGCCACAGCGGCAATGAGTTCGTTCTTGGTCATCGACAATCTCGTTGATTGGGGGAAACGGCGCCCGGAATAGCGGAAACTGGCCAGAGAGCAAGATGCAGGCGATGCGGACCTCGGAATCGGTAGGTCCCCTCCCCTGCCCGCGGCATTCAGCGAAGCTGGTAGCCGCGACGGGATTTGCGCGTCAGCCACACGTCGAGGGCCACTGCTGCTGCAGCATAGTCTGGGTGGAGGTCGAGGCGGCGCCGGCCCTGCGCGCCGATCCGTCCCCATTCGCGGATCAGGGCCGTGTCGCCGAAGAGCGTCGGCTCGATCGCGAGAACATAGTAGCGCGCCATGTTGCAACTCTCGTCCCGGCGTTCGAGCACCAGCATCTGCAGTTTGCCGGGGGTGATGTTGCGCGCGCTGTCCATGGACGGCATTTCGCGCGGCGTACCACGACCGGTCCAACGCAAAGCTTGAATCGGTCGGGCGTGATCGATTCACGCCGCTGATGCATTGCTGGGGTGCCCTCTCGATCAAACCGTCTGGCCGCGACCGGCTCGGCGTGTAGCAAGCCGCAGCTCTTCAGCACAGCTACAGAAAGGCGCATCGGATCGCATCCGAACAGGCCGACCTGTCCGAGATGAAGCGGATTGATCTCCACGATACCGGGCCGGCCATTGATCATGGCGACGTCCAGGACGTAGCTCGTGTGCGGAATGCCCGGAATGACCTTGGCCGCAAACGCAAGATAGGCCGTCACTAGAGCCTCATCGGGCGCGCAATCGTCGATCGTTGGGTGAGGCGAAACCAACGGATTGAAGGGCGCGATATTGTCCTGCGGCGTGTGGCTGACGATATTGCCGGCGCCCGTGACAGGCTTTCCGTCCACGATGAAGATCCGGTATTCGCGCTCGATCTCAGCAAATTCCTGGACCATCAGGCAAGGGCCAGCGTCGATGAATGAGTACGCCATCTCTCGCGGTCATCTCCGCGGTACGGGTAGAAAACGACCTTGGTCATGGCCTCGTCCTCTTGGTGGATTCGCCGGTTTGCGCCTCATTGATCGTGTCACCTCATCCTTGCTCACGCCCGTTGCTTTCCACGCGTTTTCTGGCTGATCAGCGCCATCAGCATGGGTCCAAGCGAGAATTCCCCGGCTTCCGCCCGACGCGTCAGGCCGCGCAGATAACCGCCGGCGCTGTTGATAGCCTCGCCGCGCTGCAGGATGGCCGCGATGACGACGGACGCCTCGATGTCGCCCATCGCAGCTTGCGCCTCAAACCAAGCGCTCGGACTGATCCCGAGCATCGGTCGCACAACAGAAACCGTTGCGACGAAGTCTCGCCAGTTCCCGATGCCGGTGCGGCTGTAGTCGATGATGTCGGGGCAGGCCTCCAGAACCATGCCCAGCGGGTAGGTCCGCTGTGGCATCCTGGACGGTTCGATCTCGATCTCGACAATCGCCCCCCTGCTTTCTGGAAAGCGAGGTTCAAGATCAGTAGGAGAGTCTGGTTTTGAATTCTGTATGTGACGCTCAGAATGAGACTCATTGCCGCTCAGATTCTGAGCTTTTACGTGATTCTCCAGAAGGATAGTGATCTCGTCCGCCAACACGGCAAGCTCGTCAGCTAGCGGCTCCAGCACTAGGCGCGTTGCGGTGCGCGGAATCCGACTGAGAGTGCCGCGATAGCTCTCGTTGATCGCCATCCAGCTGGCCGGGCCCTGCCCTGAGACCCGGGTCGGAACGCTCTCCTCGATCCCCGTGGCGATCATCTTGGCAATGTCGCGACGGCAGATGGAGATCTTCTCGCGGACGAGCTTCAGCGCACGTTCCTCGAGCTCCACCTCCTCGGCCCAGGCTTCAATTTCGTCAGCACGGGCAACGAGCGGCGACAGGTCGAAGCCGAAGGCGACCTCGATCTCCCCTGCCCTGTCCTTGCGCGCGTAACGCTTGCCGTTGGGACTGTCGCGCCGAATGACCAGGCCACAGTCGACCAGGACAGCCAGGTGCCGCCGTAGCGTCGCCGGCGACATGCCGTGCGCCCGCAGGCAGAGTTGCTGGTTGGACGGGAAAACCACGAGCTCGTCGCCCGTTAGCACCGTTTCAGGATGGAACGACAGCAGTGCGTTCAGAACAGAAAGCGCACGCTCAGTCACGCCGATACGGTTCTTCGCCGTACAGATCGCTCGGAACATCTTCCATCTGTGGACCGCCTTGTCGGCCGGCCGTACTTTTGCGTTCGCCTGGCTGGCCACATGGGCGAGCGTCAGCGATCGCCGCCCAAAGGGCGTCGTCGAGAGTCGAGTTTCCACTTTCTTTGCCTCGGTTCAGGCAAAAGAAATCGCGCGCCGAAACGGCGTTAAATCTCTCACG
>JAESGQ010000110.1_pt1 | contig 60017 bp, 44 predicted proteins | sample 9266251 | NCBI WGS metagenome assembly JAESGQ01 (sample SAMN17056778, study PRJNA650883) | algae metagenome | isolation source: Kaiparowitsia implicata GSE-PSE-MK54-09C and co-occurring heterotrophs from... | place: USA: Kaiparowits Plateau, Grand Staircase Escalante National Monument, UT ... | reverse complement strand
TCCTCGTCAATCTGGTCTCAGGCCTGATCGCCTACGCTTACCACCCCGATAAGCCCTCGTTAGGTATTCCGAATGATGAGCTTCAAGCCCTGCCACAAGCCGCTTTTTAACTGTCGAACTCACGTTCTTTAATAGAGCGAGAAGAAACCTATCTCGGGGCTGTCACTTTCTCAATCGTGCAGTAGCCCGCTTACCCGCTCACCGCTTAATAGGCCGTATCCTGCATGTATTGGATCTGCTCTCTGAGGGTATCTGCCATCGCGCGATCGCCCATCTGCTCATACAAATCCGCAGCCCGTTGGTAATCGGCAATGACCTCCTCGATGCTGCCCATCGAGGAGTAGACATCCCCTCGATCAAGGTAGGCAACAGGTTGGGTGCTATCTGCGGCGATCGCCTCATCAAAAGCCGTAATGGCTTGCTCGGTCTCGCCATTGCGCGACAGCTCTAAGCCGCGAGCATAGGCCAAGTCATAGGCCAATGCTGGCCGCACCATCAGAGAATACGCGCCACCTTGCCCCGAAAAGGAGCGAGCCAACACGGTATACGTACCCGCTGTGGGCAGCGTCATCACAATAGTGGAATTGAGACTGCGCGCATAGTCATCGTTCATGGCGACTTCGCTGCCATCTGGCCCGACTAGCACCAGCAGCGTGTCAAATTCTTCGCTGTCCATGGCAATGGCAACCGCTTGCCCAGCGGTTCCCTCAAAGGAATATTCGTTTTGCGTTGGGCTCAATGTGCCGGATTCTTCGAACAACACTTGGGCGCGAACCGCCGGAGCCGTTGCCATCATCACCAAACTACTGAGGGACACACTGCCCAGGGCGATCGCCGCACCCAGGCCTAATCCTAACTGCCGCCACACCATCAATCGATTCACCATAAGTATCCTTTAAAAGCAAAAATCAACGCAGAAAACAGCGCGAGAAAATCGGTAGTGGTTTTGAGATAAGGCGATTGGGTGACACTCCATCCACTTATCTCCGTAGACCGACCAAAACCGAGTGGGCAGGCTAAAGGCCTGCAAGGAGCACGCTGCACTCACCGAAGGCCATCCTGCAAGCTAGCGATCTCACCCATCCGATTAGATTGACAATCGACAGATCCAGAATGGGTTAGGCCTCTCCGAGATCTGCCTATCTCCAAGCTTCAACCCTAATTAACGGGGCTCCTGAAGAATTTACAAATCTGCATCCTCGCCCGTACCTCGCCGCACGACAGAGCAGCCTAGAGGCGGGCGATCGCCCACTTAAGATACCCATAGAAACCCATTCGCGCTAAACCCTCGCCAATGTCACCATTTCGGATTGGTCTTGATACTTGCCCCGCCGCGATTCGTAGCTCGTCTGGCACGGCTCCCCTTCTAAAAACAGCAGTTGCACGACCCCTTCGTTGGCATAAATTCGGCAGTCAGTGCTAGAAGAATTGGAAAACTCTAGGGTGAGATGGCCGCGCCAGCCCGCTTCTCCGGGTGTGATGTTGGCGATGATGCCGCAGCGGGCATAGGTGCTCTTGCCCATGCACACCACGGTGATGGTGTTGGGAATTTCAAGTCGCTCTAGCGCTACCCCCAAGCCGTAGGAGTTGGCCGGAATGATAAAGTACGCGCCTGATTCGTCTTCGCGCAACGTCGTCAATTCCAAATTTTCGGGGTTGAAATTTTTGGGATCAACAATGCTCCCCGGAATGTGGCGAAAAATGCGAAACTCCACGGGCGAGAGGCGAATGTCATAGCCAAAGCTGCTCAGTCCATAGGAAATGACCGGCATACCCTCCACAGCGCGAACCTGCTTTGGCTCAAAGGGTGCAATCATCCTCTGGGTAGCTTTTTGGGAAATCCAGGCATCATTTTTAATCATGGGTGGCGGTGTTGGGTAAGGGCGGTGTATGTGATAGCTGACCCCGAGAATACCCACGACCTAATCAATGACCAGGGCTCGCAAGTCGGGGTGTTAGCCACTAGATCTACCAGATAATGGGTATCACAGGAATCGTATACGCAATATATAGCGTATTGAGGGCGATCGCTCCACCAATTCCCATAAATCCTCAAGATCCAAGCGTCAACCCCTAATCTCCATAGCTGGCCGCCTGCAGCCCAAACATCTTGGCATACAGCCTACCTTGACCCATCAGCTCCCGATGGCTGCCCACTTCCGCAATGCGCCCATGTTCCAGCACCACAATGCGATCGGCCATGCGCACGGTCGAAAAGCGATGGCTGACCAAAAACGTCATTTTGCCTTCGGTGAGCTGCTGAAAGCGCTGAAATAGATCAAATTCGGCGATCGCATCCAATGCCGCCGTTGGCTCATCCAAAATCAAAATCTGCGCCGGGGTCATAAACGCCCGCGCCAGCCCAATTTTCTGCCACTGCCCGCCTGACAATTCCGCACTATCGGAAAACGTTTTCCCCAAAATGGTTTGGTAGCCTTGCTCCAGCGCTGCGATCACAGGGGTGGCCCCGGCCTCTAGCGCCGCCGCCTGAATCCGCTCAAGGTTGTCATACTGACGCACATCGCCAAAGCCAATGTTGTCTTGCACGCTGAGGTTGTAACGCGAGAAGTCTTGAAACACCACACCAATGTTGCGCCGCAAATCGCTGAGATCCAGCGCATGCAGGGGGACGCCATCCACCGTGATTTCGCCTTCGGTGACATCATAAAAGCGGGTCAGCAGCTTGAGCAGTGTCGTTTTGCCTGCCCCGTTCACCCCTACCAGGGCAATGCTTTCGCCCGGCTGCACCGATAGATTCAGCCCCGTTAAGGTAGGCGCTGGGGCACCAGGATAGGAAAAGGAAACCTGGCGCAGCTCTAGCCCCCGCCGCATGGGGGTGGGAAAGGCAACCGGCTGGGGCGGACTCAGCACCTGCGGCTTGAGGTTCAAAAAATCGAAGTATTGCGACACAAACAGGTTGAATTCATACACCAGGGCAATGTCGAAAAGGATGCCCTGAATCAACCCCTGGGATTGTTGAAACGCTCCGGTATACATGGTGAGGTCGCCAATCGTGATGCTGCGCTGTAGCGTGCGCACAATCACCCAGGCATAGGCCCCATAAAACCCCAGCGACGCAAACAGGCTGACGGTAGACCGCAGCCAGGCCTGCTCTGCCGCCATTGCGGCTAGCTCGCGGTTGAACTGATTGCGGATGCTATGCCACTGATCTAACAGGTGGCTGCCTAGGTTATACAGCCGCACTTCTTTGACAAATTCTTGTGTTGACAACACCTGCTCCAGGTATGTGGCGAGCCGTCCGCTCTGCGTTTGGCGGCGCATAATGCGGAAGCGCACGCCAGAAAATCGAATGCCCACCCACAAGGCTGGCAACGCCGTCAACACCAGCAGCAACACAATCAGCGGGTTAAACCTGAGCAGCAAGCCCAATAGACCCGCAAAGGTAATGGACTGGCGCGTCAGCGAGGTGAGGGTGCTCAACACCCGCACGGGATAGGTGCTGCCGCTTTGCTGAGCGCGGTTTAGGGTGTCATAGAACTCGGGCAGTTCGTAATGGGCTAAATCGAGGCTGATCGCCTGTTCTAGCAATTTCTGGTTGGCGTAGAGGGTGAAGCGATCGCTCAACACTTGAGAGACATAGTTGTTGGCTTGCCCCAGTCCGCTCTGAGCTAGGGCGATCGCCAACCCCAGCCCAACCAGCACCATCAGAGGTTGCCAATCCACCGTAGGTATGGCGAGACTCCCCACCACAAAGTCCACAATCAGCTTGTTGACATAGAGCTGGGCGACGGGCAACAGCGCCAGCGCCAGGGTAATGGCGATCGACCACAGCAGCCAGCCGCGGGCCCCATCCCACACGAGCCTGAGCAGCCGGGGCGTGTTCGCCACCACTGCCCAAAAGCGCGATTGCGTTCGAGATTGAGTCATGCAGAGGGTTCCACGTAGATTATTGGATGCTCTAAATCTAGAACTCTAAATCTAGAACTATAGTGCAGCGCCACGTTATACCACTCGCTATCCAGCAGAGCGTCGGACTTGCCGATGATTCAAGTCTGCACTTTAACCTTACAAATGGTTGTCGCGGGGGTGCGATCGTCCAGCCCCTAGCACCTTGATGGCAGACGATAAAGTCGATAACCTGCCAGGCTCTTACTTTGATAGCAGCTTCGGGTTCTTTATCATTGGCGTGATCTGTGCAATGTGGGCACAAAATACAGGCCGTAGCGTGTGGTTGTGGCTCTTCCTGGGGTTATTCTTTGGCCCCATCACGCTGGTGGTGATGCTGATCAAAAACTCAGAAGACCGAAGGATCTAGCACCTCGTACCACCCCTGTCAAAGTGGCTAAACTATTCCCGAAACACCTTTGGGCTAAAGGACTTCGGCCATAACCACCAGGGAGTGAACTCCCTGGCTCACCGCAAAAGTCTGCTAAAGCAGATCGGGGGATTTGTCTCCCAATCCTTTTTAGAGGACTTCGGATTTGAGCCTTGGACTTCTAGGCCTTGGCTTATCGGCCAATCCAAGGAATCAACCCCCAGATCTGCTCCATCTTGACAGGGCTGCACCTCATGCCTAGCTGAGAGTTCTTGTCACGATGAGCGGGTCTGCTCCAGCCTATACCGAGTTCCACTTTGAGGACTTAGACTTGGCAGGCGTCGTACCAAATAGTCGCTCTTTGAATACCCGATAGAAGAACAGCGGATTGCCCACCACATATCGATCCCACAGGCGGTTGGGTTCAGTGAAGAAGCGAGCCAGCCATTCCATGCCGCGATCGGTCATCCAGCGGGGGCCTCGATAAACCGTGCCTGTATAGAAGTCGAGACAAGCTCCCAGCGGCAAGAACACCCGCGCGTCTACCTTGTCTAGGTTATCCACCATCCAACGCTCTTGCAGCGGCATGCCAAAGCCAATGTAGAGCACGTCAGGCTTAAAGGCGTTGATGTCGTCAATCACCGCCTGATTTTCTGCCCCATGTTTGTCAAAATAGCCGTGATGCCCGCCAACGCGAATAGTGGGGGCGATCGCCCGCATTTTCTCCATGGCACTATCCACCACACCCGGCTTGCCCGCCAACAGGTAAAGAGATACGCCCTTGGCCTCACACGCTTTGACCAAATCCTCAATGTAGTCAGGGCAGGTCATGCGATAGTCAGACTTCATCGTGTAGCCCATGATTTGAGCCCCCAGCATGACCCCAAACCCGTCACAAAAGACCAGATCCGACTCGTTGATATATTGCCGAAACCATGGCGTGGTGTAGGCAAAATTCATTGCCCGCACGTTCACATTGCCGATAATTGTTTTTTTGGCCTGTTGCCCCGACTCAACGATGTAGTCAATCAACTGGCAAACTTTCACCTTATGAAAGCGCGTATCGAGCAACACCACTTCATCTGGCGCTTGGGTTGAGGCGAGTTGTTGACACATTTCCACAGACCTCCCTTGAGTGCGGGTGGGGCAATTTTTCTTGGGTTGCGGCTATCAATGCCCAGCCAAGTTGGAGCATGGCGATAGGTTCCACCTGCATACTACGCTAGTGAACTCTACGCACCAAACTGTTAAGCCCAGGTGAAGAGTGACCCCGAACGGGTAAACCCGGCGTAAAGCTTTCGGCCTATCCCCAGACGCGGATCGCTGCGCTAGGCGTGGCGATTGGCCAGCATCCAAGAGTGGGTGGAATAGAGCAGTAGCGCGGTCCAAATGCAGCCAAAGGTGAGGGCGTGGGTGAGCGTAAAGGCTTCACCATAGAGAAACACGCCTAACATGAGCTGCAGGCTGGGCGCAATGTATTGAAAGAATCCCAGCGTAGACAACGGCAGTCGCTTGGCGGCGTTGTTGAACCACAGTAGCGGCATTGAGGTGATCAAGCCTGCCCCGATAAACACCGCCGTTAGGCCAGGGCTAGCGGTAAAGTTGGAGGTGCCCGCAAGGCTCCAGTGGGCGATCGCCCCTAGGGCCAATGGCGTCATCATCAGTGTTTCTACGGCCAACCCCAGCAAGGGCGCGACGGGTGCTAACTTGCGCAATAGCCCATAGAGGGCAAAGGTGCAGGCCAAGCTCAGCGCAATCCACGGGACTGCGCCAAACTGCCCCACAAAGTAGGTGACGCCCACCGCCGCCAGCCCCACCGCCGCCCACTGCCATCGACTCAGTCGTTCTTTGAGAAAGAGAGCCCCCAGCAGCACCGTGACCAGCGGGTTAATAAAGTAACCCAGGCTGGTTTCCACGACGCGATCGCTGTTGACGCCATAGATATAGATGCCCCAGTTCACAGTCAGCAGCAGGGCACTGGTCAGCAGCATGGTGAGGGTTGTGGGCGATCGCACCACCGCAGCTAATTCGCCCCCCCGCCGCTGAACCACAATCAACCCAATGAGAAACACCATCGACCACACCACCCGATGGCTCAGCACCTCCACCGCTGGCGTTTGCCCAAACAGCTTCCAATACAGGGGAAACATCCCCCAAGCCCCATAAGCCAGCACCGCATACAGGATGCCTGCATTAACGGGAAGGGGAGAAGACTCAGACAAGAGACGAGACGGGTTGAAGAAGCGCATTTGCCCTTTATGCCACTGAGATGGGCGATCGCTCTTCCCCCAACGGCATGATTGCGGCGGTCACTCGCGCGGTTGCCTTACACGGTGCAGCTTTAGAACAGCAGAGAGAAAAAGAACGTTGTTCGTTCTACTGATCTAGAAGTTGCGATAAATGAGTCGGGTCGGCAATGCCCTGGAGAATGGCGCTGACAATCATGGCGAGACAAAACCCCTATGCCACAATAGGAGCAAGCAACCCCTCTACTTACCCCCTATGACTGCTGCCACAGACCTGCGATCGCTGAGCGTGCAAGACTATCACCGCATGGTAGAAGCAGGGATTTTGGCAGCGGATGAGCGGGTGGAATTGATTGAAGGACAACTCTATAGGATGGCAGCTAAGGGAACGGCCCACAGCGCAGCGGTGACGCGCATTGATCGGGTGCTGTCGCGGCTGTTGGCGGGGCGGGCGCTGCTGCGGTTTCAAGACCCGGTGCAGCTGAGCGATTTTTCTGAGCCGGAGCCGGATGTGGCAGTGGTTCACATCGACTCGTTGGACTATGAGGATCATCACCCGACGCCGGGGAAAATTTTTTGGCTGATTGAGGTGTCTGACAGCACACTGCGGCGCGACCGCGATCTCAAGGTGCCGATGTATGGGCGATCGGGCATCGCCGAATACTGGATTTTAGATGTGCAGGAGCGCTGTCTGCATGTGTTTCGGCAGCCCACGGCAGATAGGTATGAAACAGAGCAAACGCTCTATGAGGAAGACACCATTACACCCCTAGCATTTCCCGATTGCGAGGTTGCGGTGGGGAAGTTGGTGCGATCGCCCCAGCAAAATTATTAGTAAATTCCAGGCTTGTATTTTACCGCTTCTAAATGTCTTTAAATGGATTGATAAGGATGAGTGGACTGCCTATTTTTTGGCCGTCTTGAAGATCTTCGCTGTAGAGGCGATCGCACCCCACTTCAAGTGAACTGGCAATGATCAGACTGATATTGGTATCGAGAAATGCTTTAGCGCTCATTTGCCTCGTCTCGATTGAACTTGAAGCCTTTAGTATTGAGAGACACGGCTTGAAACCCACCAACGTTAGAAGCCGTTAGAGTCTTCACTTTAGATTGAGTGCGTTGACGCACAAACTCTACAAACTCTAGAACCAAGCTAGCCTCTGCTTCGGGCAGCGTTTTTACGAGTTCATAAATACTCTCTGCTGTACTCATCAGTCCCTCCTAAAACATTAGGGTGGGCAGTGACCACCATTTGAATTTGACGTAAACGGCTTAGTTTATGCTCAAAATATCAATCATGCGGTTGGACAACTGTTGATCTAACGTGATCAAGTCTAGGCCGTTTACTTTAGCCGTAGCGGCGATGATGGCATCAGGAATTTTGAGCTTATATTGACGGCGAATCTGAATTGCCATATCTTCAACGGACTGGGTTATGGGCAGATAGCGCATAATTCCAAGGATATTTTGAATGCCTTCAACCTCAAGATCCGTAATTTCTGGGTATCCTAATAGCCCAATTCTGTTGATAAAGCTGTAGGCACATACATCAGTTTCAATGGCTCGACTTTGCAGAACGGCAAGAATTTCATCGCTGCCCTTGACGATACCAATGATGATGTTGGTGTCTAGAAGAAAGTTAGTCCCACTCATCTCTCATCTGTCTCTGAATGGCAACAGAATCATCATTAAAGTTGGGGGAATCTTTAAGAATGCCAAAGTAAGACAGTAGAGAAGAACGCCCTGCATCCTTCTCAGGCTTGGCATGTTGCTGCACAAACTCGGCAAACATCAACACCAAACTTGCTTCGTCTTCTGGCAATTTCTTCACCAGTTCATAGATAGCATCTGCTGTACTCATGAGTCCCTCCTAAAACAGTAGGGTGGGCACTGCCCACCATTCACCTTTATCGTAAACAGCCGCCCCTACGGACGGCTAAAGGGCATGCGCGGCGGGGCGGTTTTCCACATTAGGTCGATTTCTTCGGGGGTGAGGCCGTAGGCTTGGTTAACCCACAGATTAGGCACAGCTCATCCTACAGGCCAAGATACCGTCATCGCTTTCTGCAGGAGAGATTAAGCGAGACAAAATCCTCATGCCACAACAGGAGCAGGCGATACTCCTACTTACTCCTATGCCTGCTGCCCCAGACCTGCGATCGCTGAGCATGCAAGACTATCACCGCATGGTAGAAGCAGGGATTTTGGCAGCAGATGAGCGAGTGGAATTGATTGAAGGCTAGTGAGTACGATAGCGTAGACGCTCTGTGAGGAAGGCAGCATTACACCCCTGGCGTTTCCCGATTGTGAGATTACAGTGCGGGAGCTTTTGCGATCGGGCGAACAGAGGTAATCTGAAGCTGTATTATAGTGCGCCTCGGGCACTGGCTTGCCATAATAGCGGCAGACCTCCCGCGACTGAGTGACTATGGTTGTTGAGCTTCTAACCCCCGTTGCCAGTTGGGCGCTAGGTAAAGCCGCCGATAGCGTTTGGACGCTAGCGACAGACCAGGTGCAGACGATGCTGCAGCGCACAGACATTAAGCAGGCGATCGCCGCTGGGCTAGAGGCCGTTAGAGAATGGGAACAGTCCTTAGAAGTTCCGGCCTTGCTATTCAAAAGCTGTGATGACAAACAGAAACGACAGTTTTTGGAGCAGGTGTTTGCGGATGCTGGAGTCGTAGAGCAGCTTCAGCGTCCGTTGGTGGGTAAGGGAGAGCCCGATGTCGGGCTGCTGCTGGCGTATTTTGAAGGCATTGGCAGGGATATAAGCATCCAACTCACGATCGCCAGCTTGCCTCAGTGGTTGCAAATTTTTAGCACCACCTATGTCGAAAAGACGGCGCTGTTTACGAAGTACGAGGTGGCACGGCAGCGCTATCTAAAACAGCTCGCCCACTGGTATGACGACGTAAAGTTTCTCGGTATCTCTGTCGCTGGGCAGGAGGATACCAAGTCGGAGAAGCTGCTACAGATTTTTGTCATGCCAGATGTGAAGCAACGGGCTGAATCTTGGCAGCAAGAACAGCTATCCCAGCAGATATTTTTCGAGTCAGAATCAAATCTGATAGAGATGGTGGATTATCCCGAGGCGGTTGTGGGACACCCTCAATCCAGATTAATGATGGAGCAGCGCCAGTTAACTTCCCGGCTAAAACAAGAGGGCAAAGTCTTCTCGGCGGACGCCTTATTGCAGCAGAGCCGCTCTCAACGGTGCGTGTTGCTGGGGGCACCGGGTTCCGGCAAAACCACGTTGATGAGCTATTTTGCTGTAGCTTTCACCACTGAGGAAACGCCCGTTAATCTGGGTTTAGCGGGTGAGCACCTGCCGATTTTGGTGCGGATTCGTGATTGGGTGCGGTCTACCCATACGAATCTGCTGGACTACGTGCGGTGGTTCGCGACGGATAAGCTCGCCGTGAAGGACTTGCCGACTGGCTTTTTTGAGCACTGGCTAGAGGCAGGCAAGGCGCTGATTTTGCTGGATGGGCTGGATGAGGTAGCCAGCGAATCGCGGCGGGATGAGGTCGTCAATCAGATTGAATGCTTTTTGCAGCACGACGCCTATCGACACAACCCGGCCATCATCACCTCGCGCCCGGCGGGTTATAAGCAAGCCTACTTCCGCACGGAGGAGTTTCCCCACTACGACTTGCAGCCATTTGATCAGGCCAAAATCGATCAATTCATTCAAAACTGGTATGACAACCGCTTTCGCGATCGCGAAGAATCTCAACGGCGACAGCAAACGTTAAAACAAGCCTTATCAGAGCGCGATCGCATTCAGGTACTGGCCAAAAACCCGCTGCTGCTGACGATTATCGCCCTGATTCATCGCTATGAAGCCTACCTGCCTCGCGATCGCCACCAGCTCTACAACCGAGCTGTAGAAACCCTGCTGACCAACTGGGACGCCAACAAAGAGACAGATTACAAGTGGCCGCTGGAATACATCAAGCGCGATGCCGTGCGTCGCATCATGGAGCAGCTAGCCTACTGGATTCATAGCTACGGCAGTGCAGGCGATGCCGAAGGCGGCACTCTGATTGACCGTGGAGAGCTAATTCATCAGTTGGGGCGTTTCATTGTCGAGGAAGCAGGCATCAAGCGCTACCAGGCCGAGGCCGAGGCCCAACGATTTTTAGACCACATTCGCGAGCGTACTGGGTTGCTAAACGAGCAGGGGCAAGACTGCTATGCCTTTGTCCACAAAACGTTTCAAGAATATCTCTGTGCCCAAGAGATTAAGCATCGGGCCGATGAGGAATATGATCTGGAGCTGATTCTGACCCCGATTCGTGAGCATCTGCACGAACCTCACTGGGAAGAGGTGCTGCTGCTGCTAATTGCCCAACAGCCTAAGAAACGGGTAGCCAAAATCATTCAGCAAATCTTGGCCCACCCCGCCCCTTACGAGCAGTGGCTGCATCGCAACCTCTTTTTTGCAGCTGCCTGTCTGGCCGAGAACGTAGAGATTACCGATACCAAACTAATTGAGCGCATTCTCAATTCCCTAGTGGACTTTATGGCAACAGAATCGCCCCTGATTGCTTCGCGGCTGCAAAGGCAGGCCACTAAATGCTTGCGTAACCTGGGCGAGACGACCTTTCAAAACTTGGCCTTGCAGCGTCTAGAGGCGCAACATAGCAAAATTGACCCTATCCAGCTACAGCAGCTTCGGTTTGCCCTAGGCCAAACCGCCTTAGCAACAGCCGCATTAGTTGCTCTGCTCAGCGATGACGACAGCAACGTCTACGAAAGTGCTGCATCTGCCTTAGGCAAACTCGCTCAGGCCTCCTCCGAGGTGGTGACCGCATTGATCAACTGCCTTGGCGATGACAACCGCCACGTCTACGAAAGTGCCGCATCTGCCTTAGGCAAACTCGCTCAGGCCTCCCCCGAGGTGGTGACCGCGTTGATTAACGGCCTCCGCGATGACGACAGCAACGTCCGCTCTAGTGCCGCAGAGGCCTTAGGCCAACTCGCTCAGGCCTCCTCCGAGGTGGTAACCGCGTTGACAAACTGCCTTAGCGATGACAACCGCCACGTCCGCATTATTGCCGCATCTGCCTTAGGCAAACTCGCTCAGGCCTCCCCCGAGGTGGTGACCGCGTTGATTAACGGCCTCCGCGATGACGCCAACAGCGTCCGCTTTCGTGCCGCAGAGGCCTTAGGCCAACTTGCTCAGGCCTCCCCCGAGGTGGTGCCAGTGCTGATTAACGGCCTCCGCGATGACGCCAGCAGCGTCCGCTCTAGTGCCGCAGAGGCCTTAGGCCAACTTGCTCAGGCCTCCCCCGAGGTGGTGACCGCGTTAACAAACTGCCTCAGCGATGACAAGTCGTGGTTAGTCCGCTGTCGTGCCGCATCTGCCTTAGGCAAACTCGCTCAGGCATCCCCCGAGGTGGTGCCAGTGCTGATTAACGGCCTCCGCGATGACGCCAGCAACGTCCGCTCTAGTGCCGCATCTGCCTTAGGCCAACTTGCTCAGGCCTCCCCCGAAGTGGTGACCGCGTTGATTAACGGCCTCCGCGATGAGGAGAGCAGCGTTCGCTCTAGTGCTGCATATGCCTTAGGTCGACTCGCTCAAGCATCCCCCGAGGTGGTGCCAGTGCTGATTAACGGCCTCCGCGATGACGCCAGCAGCGTCCGCTCTAGTGCCGCATCTGCCTTAGGCCAACTTGCTCAGGCATCCCCCGAGGTGGTGACAGCGTTGATTAACGGCCTCAGCGATGACAAGTCGTGGTTAGTCCGCTTTCGTGCCGCATCTGCCTTAGGCCAACTTGCTCAGGCATCCCCCGAAGTGGTGACCGCGTTGATTAACGGCCTCAGCGATGAGGAGAGCAGCGTTCGCTATGGGGCCGCAGAGGCCTTAGGCAAACTGGGTAAGCAGACAAATACCGTTGCAACGCAGTTGGCTAATTGGATTGAGCAAAACCAGAATTCTGACCCTGTAGGCCACGGCATTGATGCCCTGTGGGCGGCCATCATGACGGAGCAGGCGTAGCCGGCGTCATTCTGCTACGGTTTCTGGCCAAATCCCCATGCCTTTTTAGCTTTTTTAGGCTTTTTGGTATTTACAACCTTAAACCCAGTGATTGCGACAAAGCCATCCATCAAGTCTTTTACCATAGATGGAATCAGCATCTCTAGATTCTTCGCATAGTTCACCTTCCAACTTTTCATTAGCTCTTGTCTGGCGTCTTCATTGACGTATACAGTTTTATCGCGGGTGATCAACACCATCGCTACATGGCCACTGTTTTCTGTCACTACAAAAACAACATCCCCTCCATCGCGCTTGAGGCCTTTGTACCAATCGTCGATGTGTTCTTTTAGCTCATGCTCATAGAGGGCATGGGCCATGTCGCCATTTTCGAGCAGGGCCTTTTTCAGTAGCTTGGTGATTTTTGTAACAGTCATAAGCGCGTTCCAAGTCTCTTGTTATCAGCGCTCTTATTATCAGCAAACAAGGAAAAGAGCCATGCCAAAAGCAGACAAATCCTACATCTCAGCATTGACAGAGCGCTAGATCATCTTTCTAGATCATATTCATTGAGCTGCGGGTGCCTAATGAGATTTCTCGCCGACATGGGCATCTCACTCTGCACTGTTGAATGGCTGCGGCAACAGGGCGACGAAGTCATCCTTTCCCAATTGCTCCAAGTGCTTGAAACCGGGGCTACCACCGCCCGCCAATCAGCAGCGGCAGCGTTGATCACATTGATTCTAAGGCAAAACCCAACAGCAGCCGTAGAGTCCCAGGCGTTCACCATGACTGCCGTAAAGTTTATCTCTAGATCACTGGCAATTTAGCCAGCTTTTGGGCGATCGCCCAAAAAGCCACCAATTCCTCGTCCTCTAGTTTGCTCAGCACCTAGCCGGGGTCAGAACAGCATAGGCACAGCCTTAGAGCATCGGTATTCTGCGCAGCAGAGAGTTCATACCAATAGCCACAGAAACCAGCGCGTTAAGCGCTATGGAGAGAAATTTCCTCTAAATTAGTGAATCTTCCCCAAATTCGGCTCAGCTCGTGCAATTCATGGTCTAAAACTTGACCCAATGCATTAACGCCCCTCGATCAATGAGAGGATAGACGAATTAGGGCAAAGCGTTTTAGAGTATGTAGAATAGCAATAAGTATAGTTACCTACTGTTTTTTGGGTGAATCTGATCATGGAAGGAGATTGGGAGCGTCGCTGCTCACGCTTCTTCCATTCAGACCATTGCCCTGTTGTTGACTGCTGGTGCAGTGAGCAGTGGGCGCTAGATAAGAGTTTTGGGTGAGTCTCACCAGAGATCGCAGAACCAAACGCGCCCCTTGCTGCTGCACCAAACGCTGTCGCCAAGTTTGTTTCACCGTTTCTGACTACCCACTCCAACCCGTCGTTCAACTTAGAGGAAGTCCATGACAGTTGCAACCACCCAATCCCTGGAAGAGTTGTGCATCAACTCGATTCGGTTTTTGGCTATAGATGCCGTTGAAAAAGCCAAGTCGGGGCACCCTGGCTTGCCCATGGGTGCGGCGCCAATGGCCTTTACCCTGTGGGATAAGTTTTTGCGGATTAACCCCAAAAACCCTGCCTGGTTTAATCGCGATCGCTTTGTGTTATCAGCAGGCCACGGCTGTATGTTGCAGTATGCCCTGATGTACCTCGCCGGGTATGACAGCGTCACCCTAGATGAGATCAAAAACTTCCGCCAGTGGGGCTCTAAAACCCCTGGGCATCCCGAAAACTTTGAAACTGAAGGGGTGGAAGTGACGACGGGGCCGCTAGGGCAGGGCATTGCCAACGCGGTGGGATTGGCGATCGCCGAAGCCCACATGGCCGCTAAGTTCAACAAATCAGACCTAACCCTGGTGGAGCACTACACCTACGCCATACTAGGTGACGGCTGCAATATGGAAGGGGTGTCAGGCGAAGCCTGCTCTCTGGCAGGGCACCTGGGCCTGGGTAAGCTGATTGCGCTGTATGACGACAACCACATCTCCATCGATGGCTCTACGGATATCTCCTTCACAGAAGATGTGAGCAAGCGGTTTGAAGCTTATGGCTGGCATGTGCTGCATGTGGAGAATGGCAATACCGATTTGGCGGCGATCGCCCAAGCCATTGAAGACGCCAAGGCTGTGACCGACAAGCCCACCATGATCAAGGTCACCACGACCATCGGCTATGGCTCTCCCAACAAAGCCAACACCGCCGGAATTCACGGTGCCGCCCTGGGGGATTCTGAAATCAAACTCACCCGTGACAACTTGGGTTGGCCCTATGAGCCCTTTGAAGTGCCCGAGGATGCCCTCACCCACATGCGCAAGGCCGTAGAGCGCGGCGCCAGCTACGAAGCCGAGTGGAACGAAGTGCTGGCCCAGTACAAAACCAAGTACGCGGCCGAAGCGGCTGAATTTGAGCGGATGCTGAGTGGCACGCTGCCCGAAGGCTGGGCCGATGGTCTACCTACCTACACGCCAGAAGACAAAGCACTGGCCAGCCGCAAGCATTCCGAGAACTGCCTCAACGCCCTCGCCCCGGTGCTGCCTGAGTTGATTGGCGGATCCGCCGACCTCACCCACTCCAACCTGACCGAGCTTAAAATCAGCGGCAGCTTCCAAAAGGGCGCGTATGAAAACCGCAACCTGCGCTTCGGGGTGCGCGAGCACGGCATGGGTGCCATCTGCAACGGCATTGCCCTCCATGGCTCGGGCTTGATTCCCTACGGCGCTACGTTCCTGGTGTTCACCGACTACATGCGCGGTGCCATTCGCCTGTCTGCCCTCTCGCAGTGCGGCGTCATCTGGGTGATGACCCACGACTCCATCGCGCTCGGGGAAGACGGCCCTACCCACCAGCCCGTGGAAACCATCGCCGCACTGCGCGCCATCCCTGGCCTGACGGTGCTGCGCCCAGCAGACGGCAATGAAACCTCTGGAGCCTATAAGGTCGCCATTCACCACGCTCAGCAAAACCGTCCTACCCTGCTGGCGCTCTCTCGCCAAGGCTTGCCCAACTTGGCAGGGTCGTCGATTGATGCCGTGGCTAAAGGCGCCTACATTGCGGTAGACAGCGATGGCACCCCTGACCTGATTCTGATTGGCACGGGTTCAGAAGTGAACCTGTGTGTTCAAGCGGCTGAGAAGCTGGCCGCTGATGGCACCAAGGTGCGCGTTGTATCTATGCCATCTTGGGATTTGTTTGAAGCACAGGATGCCGCCTATCGGGAATCAGTGCTGCCCAAGGCCGTCACCAAGCGCCTTGCGGTGGAAGCGGGGATTAGCATGGGCTGGTGCAAGTATGTGGGTAGCGAGGGCGATACGCTCAGCGTGGATCGCTTTGGAGCCTCGGCTCCGGGCGGCACCTGCCTAGAGAAGTTTGGCTATACCGTGGATAACGTGGTCGCCAAAGCTAAGGCGCTGCTGAGCTAGCGTTAGGTTCCCAGACCTGCTGTGGGCATGGTCGAATACTTGAGTCTCAATCAAAAGCCCTCCCGATTTGGGAGGGCTTTTTTTGGCTTTTTTGGGTGAGGGCGATCGCCCCATTGGTCAGACCTATCACCCTTGCATCAACCCAGTGATCGAGCCACGTGCCAGACGCGGATTAACATCAGGCAGGTTCAGGAAGGCTCAGCCACATCCGCTTGAACCACTGGAATTTCGATCACAACGTCAGTCCCCTGCCCTGGGGTCGAGTGGCAGGTCAAGCGCCCACCGTGGCGCTCAGTCACGATTTGGTAACTAATCGCCAAGCCCATTCCAGTCCCGTTGCCCACTGGCTTAGTGGTAAAGAACGGGTCAAAAATACGAGAAAGGGTATCTTCTGCAATGCCGATGCCATTGTCGGTAATGCGAATCGCAACCCAGTCCGGCGAAGTGAGTGTTGTCGTGATCGTGAGGAGCGCAGAATGCGATGGATTGGCAGCTTGGGCCTGGCGCAGCGCATCAATCGCGTTGCTCAGAACATTCATAAACACCTGGTTGAGTTGCCCTGCGTAGCATTCAACCAAGGGCAGCTTGCCATAGCATCGCGCGACGGTGATGTCGGCTTGCGTGGCAGTGGCCTTGAGGCTGCTTTGCAGAATTAGAAGGGTACTGTCGATTCCCTCATGCAGGTTCACGACTTTAACGTCAGCTTCATCGAGCCGAGAAAAGTTGCGCAGCGATTCTACGATTTCGCGGATGCGCTGAGCCCCCAGATGGATCGAGCTGAGCAATTTGGGCAGATCTCGCTGCACAAACTCCAGATCAACCTCGGCTGCTTTTTGATGCACTCGATCGCTCGGATTGGGGATCTCGGCCTGGTAGAGATGAATCAGATCGAGCAGTTCGGTGACATACTCATCGGCATGGGTGATGTTGCCGTGGATGAAGTTGACGGGGTTGTTGATTTCGTGGGCAATGCCCGCCACCATCTGCCCTAGGCTCGACATTTTTTCGCTCTGCACAAGGTGCAGTTGAGCCGCTTTGAGGCTGTGGAGGGTGTCGTTGAGCAGCGCCACTTGGTGCTGGGTTTGCTGATAGAGATCGGCCTGTTTGATGGCGATCGCCAACTGATCACTCACCGATTGCAGCATCGCCTGCTGATCTGCATTAACGCCCCGATGGCACACGCCAATCAGGTAGCCCACACAGTCAGTATTGCGAGAAATGGCGATCGCCCGATAGGTATTGGCCTCTAGCTTGAGAACTGTTTCGGCTGAGTAGAGGCGCAGTGCTCTGCCATAGGCCAGCAGTGCGGGCAAAGGCTCACTAACTTTGGGCCGAAAGGGCGACAGCGTCAGCAAACTGCTGGCAGGATAGGTCTGGGCAATGTCGAGCGCTTGCGACGTGGGGGAAAACCAGGCAAAGAGCACTTGGTCAAACTGCAGATGCTGCCCCAAATCTGTTAGGGCCGTTTGCAGCACCAGCGACAGGTCAAGGGTTTCGCGGATGCGGCTAGTAATGCGGTTCTTGAGCGCTTCTTGCGCGGCCCGCTCTCGGGTTTCTTCTAACAAATTGAGTTGCTGCCAGGCTCCGCCCATCGCCAGCAGCAGCAACCCGCCCACCACCCCTGCCAGCAGATACAGCGGATACAGCTTTGACTCAATGTTCTCACGAGGAATCGCCAGCGCTATCGACCAGTCGGCTTGCTTCAGGGGGATATAGGCCACAAAGTAGTTGCGACCGTCTAGCCGAGCGGCTTGCACGCCTGCTTGCTGCGCCGTCATTTGAGTAGCGATCGCCGCTAGATCACCATTGTCAGTCCGCGTCAGGCTAGGGGCAGGGGCGTCGGTATTGCCCACATACTCTGGATTGGGGTGAACAATCGCTGCACCTTCAGAATTGAGCGCAAAGGCATAGCTGTTTGGCTGAGTCGGAATGGCAGACACCACCTGCGTCACCGTGTCCGTGGAAATAGCTCCCGTCAGCACACCTACGGGTCTAGTATCTGCCCCGCGCGTCACCGGCGCAGTGACATTCACAATAGGAATGCCCAGGCTTCTGGCAACGAGGGGGTCTGTGACCGACGGCTCCCCCACAATGCCCTGCTGAAACCACTGGCGATCGCTCACATTAAACGCCGTGAGATCAAACTGGGTATTGAAATAGGAGCCATCTGGATTCACCAGCGTGATCACCGAATACTCGCCAATGCGCTGTTGCTCAGACTTGAGATAAGGGCCGGCCTGATCCCAATCCATGCCTCGCACTAGGGGACTGTTGGCAAGTGTCTCAAGTTCAGTACGGCGCTCTGACAACCAATTATCAATTTCATGAGCCCCGTGCTCGACTTCTAACAGCATCTGAGTTTTGAGGTTATCGAGCACAAACGCCCGAACAATGCGAAAACTAATGAGCGCGCTGCCACCCACCACAGAGCTAAGACCCACAAACAGTAGCAACATCCCCAATCGTTGGGGAACTCTCCACTGCTGCTTCAGGCTAGACCATACACGGGGATGAGACTGAGAAAGACCTGGGACGTTAGCCGATACCGAAACCGAGTTTACCGAGTTGGCCGCGCTCATAAAGATTCTGAAGATAGAGGAGAGAGTAAAACGGACAGGCCAGCACATCCCACGGCTTGAATCACTACGCTTGTAGAAATTCAGCGAACTTTAAGAGTTCCCACTTTTATGTTCTTTAGGAATAGTTTCTTTGGAAACTGAAGGAGGCTCAATAAAGTGCGGTATAGCTTTAATAATTCCCGCTGAAAATTTAGGAGTAACAAGATGAAAAAGAGAATAGATGAGAAATATTAAAAAAATATAATGCTCTTAATAACATCCTAATTCGATTGCTGAAATTTTGCATGGGCCAAATCTCTTGATCTGGAACCGGATTGGGTCGCCCCTTGCCTAACCGTAACGGTTGATACAAATAGAATCTTCAAGATCCTACTGAATAGGCATATTGGCCTATGCCTGCAGGTGCCGTGTTTGATTCGATAAATGGGCTGTTAAACCCAGGGCGCTTGCTGATTGATCTCCAGCAGGCGAACGAGTTGGCGCGTCGATTGGCAGGGTGCATGCAGCCAGAGGCGATCGCCCGCTGCATTACCGACGGGTTAGTGGAAACGTTTGACAGCGCATTTGCCCGCATTTGGCTGGTGGAGCCCGATGGCAATGCGCTGCGATTGGTGGCCTCATCGGGGATGTATACGCGGCTGGATGGTTCCTTTGCGCGGGTGCCGATGGGCGCCTTTAAAGTCGGCAAGATTGCCCACAATCAGGTGCCCTTTCTCAGCAATAACCTGGCTGAAGAAACCTGGGTAAAAGATCGCAACTGGGCGATCGCCAACAACATTCGTGGCTTTGCGGGCTATCCGCTGATGGTGGGTGATCGCGTTGTGGGAGTGCTGGCGATGTTTAGCCACCATGCGCTCGCGCCCGAATTTTTAGAAGTCTTGCAAAGCCTGTGCACCACCGTAGCCGTAGCACTAGAGGCCGCAATTCAGTTTCAGCAGGTGCAGGGTCAAGGGCGATCGCCCTTGACTGCGCCCACAGTCAGCGCCCCTCTGTCTGACCAAATTGCCGCTCTGCTCACGACACCCCGCCTTACCCTAGTGGGCACCGAGCAGCCCTTACCGCCGTCAACCACCCATCTTTTCCTTAAAGCAGCAGAAGCGCTCAATCAGCTCCAGTGCATCTATGTGCGGCTGACGTATCAGCCCGAGTGGGTTGCGCTAGAGGCCATTGTCTCGGTGCGCGACGCCAGAGCCGAGACGAGTCAGCAGGCAGTGGGCGATCGCTTTGAGGAGTTGGCCTTTACGGTGTCGTGCCTGGGGGGCACCCTGCAAACCCTGGCCGACGATAACCCCAATGCGGTGCAGGTGATGCTCAAGCTGCCTTACCCCACCTGTGCCCTTGGGACAACCGTTCGAGTGCAGTGTTCTCTGCCGGTGCTGCACATGGCCTTTACCCATCTGGCCTATCAAGCGGGGCTGCGGGTCTCCAAAACTGGCGATCGCACCGTGCCACTGCTCACCAACGATGCTCACCTGCTGGCGACTGCTGACCATGTTTTGTGGATTCAGACTCCCCAGACTCCCCGGCCTGCCAATATTGCCGCCGTGCTCGATCTCGCCACTCAGCCCGAGCAACTGCGCCAGGCCGTCGCTGCGGTGCTGCAGGGTAAAGCCTGGGGCCATGTGCCGCAGTCCGGTTCGCCGCTATCAGAGCGAGAGCACGAAATTCTGCGGCTGCTAACAGAGGGAATGCGCGATCGCGACATCGCCAACCACCTCGTCATCAGCGAGAGCACCGTCAAATTTCATCTGAATAACGTGCTGGCAAAGCTCAACGCACGCACCCGCTATCAGGCGATTCATCACGCTGCCTTGGCAGGCTGGCTGCTGTGATCCCTATCATCCCCTGTTGATTTCAATAGGGGATGATAGGGTGAACGGGGCGATCGCCCCACGGTTTGCGAGCGACGCCTGCGAGCGACCTGCCCGAACTGCTAGACTCTGCCGTTTTGTAGTGCGCTGCACAATTCTCCCCCAGTAGAGGCTCTTAGTCTGAGGGAAGCCCGCGCGGACAGGGTTCCGTATACTCCGTCCAAATACTCCGCCCGAATACTCTGTCCGACGCAGAATACTCTGTTCAACGCAGAGCAGCTCATCGCCTTTACTCTTTAGCGACTTATTAATCCCGTATGACTACTCACTACTCCGTGATCATCATTGGCGGCGGCCAGGCTGGGCTGTCTATGAGCTACTGCCTGACTGAGCGCGGGGTTGATCACCTAATTTTTGAAAAACATCAAATCGGCCATTCTTGGCGCACCCAACGATGGGACTCGTTTTGCCTAGTGACCCCTAACTGGCAGTGCACCCTCCCCGGCTATCCCTACCCCGGCAGCGATCCCCAAGGGTTCATGAAAAAAGACGAAATCGTAGCCTATATCGAGAGCTACGCAGCGGCCTTTAACCCACCGATCAAAGATGGCGTAGAAGTGCTGAAAGTGCGGCAACGTAATGAACGCGGGCTGTTTGAAGTATTGACGACGCTGGGTGACTTTACGGCAGACCAAGTGGTGATTGCGGCAGGCGGCTACCATACGCCCAGCATTCCCCGCACAGCCGAACGGTTTCCTCGCACCGTGCTGCAACTGCATTCCTCCGACTACAAAAATCCTGAATCGCTGCCCGACGGAGCGGTGCTGGTAGTGGGCACAGGGCAGTCGGGCTGCCAGATCGCAGAAGACTTGCATTTGGCAGGGCGCCAGGTTCACCTGTGCGTAGGGGGTGCGCCGCGATCGCCCCGTCGCTATCGCGGTAAAGACGTTGTGGATTGGCTTGACCAAATGGGCTATTACGACTTGCCCATTGACGAACATCCTCAAAAAGAAAAAGTGCGCACTAAAGCTAACCACTATGTCACTGGGCGCGATGGCGGGCGCGAAATCGACCTGCGCCAGTTTGCGCTAGAAGGGATGCAGCTTCACGGCAGGCTAGATAAAGTGGATGGCACCACGCTCCACTTCCGGGATGACCTCCAGGCCAACCTAGATCAGGCTGATGCAGTGGCAGAAAGCATTAAGAAAACCATTGATGCGTTTATCGATCGCCATCATATCGACGCGCCCACCGACCCACCCTACCAGCCAGTCTGGAGCCCGCAAGATCTGCCTCGTTCTATCGATCTAAACGCGGCTCACATTACGTCAGTCATCTGGTGCACGGGGTATCTGGCTAATTTTCGCTGGGTGGATATTCCCGTGTTTGACGGCACAGGCTACCCCGGGCATGAACGGGGCGTAACCCACATCTGGGGATTGTACTTTTTGGGTCTGCCCTGGCTATATACCTGGGGCTCGGGGCGCTTTTCTGGCATTGCCCGAGACGCCCAGTACTTGGCAGATTTCATCACTACTCGCCGCCACATTAAGGAATCGCCACACCAGTCATGGAGCGTGGTAAACGAGTTTTTGCTGGGGTCTTAGGCTTGCTCTGGAGACTTACTGAAGACTTAGGCAAATCTTAGTCGTTGCGTCCAAACTCACCCCAGAGACCCGCTTCGCCCAGCAATGCATCGTTATTGGCGGGGGAGTAAGCCAGTTCTGAACTAAACAAGATCGGCAGTGAGCTAACGAAGATAGCAGCAGCGGCGATCCATGCAATACCGGCCCAAACGTCTAGGTTAGACGTGATGGGATGAGACGTATGTTGGTTGGACTTCATTAAGTTGTACTCCGGATTATCAAAGGTGTTATTACTCTCACCATAGCAATTCTGTAGCTATAGATACAGTTTTATTTCCTTCGATCCGAACTTTTTGATGCAAGATTTGCAGTTTTCCGATGCCAATTTGGAATAAACAGCACGCTGCGCCCCAAAACCTCTTCATCCCGAACTGATAGTACTTCCAAAAAATTTGGGCTGCATTCCCCACTCTCCTCCTCAAACAATTCGTCGTTCTGATTTAGAGAATTAATCTGAGGTGTTTTATGCATTTGCCGAGCTGACGTTCAACCGCATTGCATGGCTGAATTTGCATTTGTGCTGCATTACACAAATGAACCGCAAATGGGCCGATACCCTTGGGAGCAATTACTGTGCTGTGTTTCAGCCACGGCGGTTGTGGCTGGGATTGGAAAGTAACGCTCTATACCGCTGTTGACAGAGAACCCTGTAGCGGTCTTGCCTTGCCTACGCAATGGTTTCGAGTTCAAGCGATGGAAACGGCAGTAGTCAAGTTTTTGAGGGGAAGGTTTTATGGCTGGGTTATGGTCGTTTTCTGGCAGGTACAAAATCCTGCATATGACCTGGATTGCGTTTTTTCTGACCTTTGTGGTTTGGTTTAACTTTGCACCGCTGGCAACAGCTGCCCGCATGGAGTTGGGGTTGACGGATGAGCAGATGCGGACGATTGCGATTTGCAATGTGGCGCTGACGGTTCCCGCTCGCATTATTGTGGGCATGATTTTGGATCGGTTTGGGCCGCGTCTGACCTATTCTTGCTTGCTCATTTATGCGGCGTTTCCGTGCATGGCGTTTGCCCTGGCACAAACGTTTGAGCAGATGGTGTATGCTCGGCTAGCGCTCAGCATTGTGGGCTGTGGGTTTGTGATTGGCATTCGCATGGTGGCGGAATGGTTTGATTCGAGAGAAATTGGGCTGGCTGAGGGCATCTATGGCGGCTGGGGCAATTTTGGCTCGGCTGGGGCCGCGTTTACGATGCCGTCGATTGCAATAGGGCTGGCGTTTCTGTCGGCTGGGCAGGTAAATTGGCGGTTGGCGATCGCCCTAACCGGCATTGTAGCGGCGGTTTACGGGGTGATTTATTATTTCAGCGTGACCGATACTCCACCGGGCAAGGTTTATCAACGCCCGCCCAGCAGTGCTGGCATGGAAGTCACCAGTCAACGCGACTTTTGGTTTTTGCTGATATCCAATATCCCGCTGGTGGGTGTGTTGGGGCTAATTGCGTGGCGCTTGACCAATGTGGGGTTTATCGACCGCCAAGCGCTGATATGGGTCGCAATCGCTTTGGTGGCGCTGTATGCGTTTCAGGCGTACAACATTTGGCAGGCCAACAAACCGCTGATGACGGGAGCGCTGCGCTATCCTGCGTCTGATCGCTACAAGTTTTCACAGGTGTTTAACTTGGAGCTCGCCTATGTGGCCACTTTTGGCTCTGAGTTGGCGGTGGTGTCGATGCTGCCGACCTACTTTGAGCGTGGGTTTGGGCTGACGGCCACCCTGGCTGGGGCAGTTGCAGGCATGTATGCCTTTATGAACATTGTGGCGCGGCCCGGCGGCGGCTGGATTTCTGACAAAATTGGTAGCCGCAAATGGACATTGGCGGCCACCATTGGCGGCACGGGTGTTGCCTATCTGCTATTCAGCATGTTGGGGCAGGGGATTCCCATTGTGTTGGTGGTGCTGATGACGATGCTGGCCTCCTTTTTTGTGATGGCCGCAGAGGGTGCTACCTATGCCATTGTGCCGCTGGTTAAGCCGCGCATTACGGGTCAAATTGCGGGCAATGTGGGTGCCTACGGCAATGTAGGCGCGGTGGTTTATCTGACGATCTATAGCTTGTTGCCGCAGGGGGTAGCGGGCGATCGCCTGCTGTTTCAAATGCTGGGCTGTGTTGCACTGGTTGTGGCATTTTGCAATGCGTTCACGCTGAAAGAGGTGGCGGGGTCTCATGCTGATGAGCCGGTGCCTGTGGCCGCTGCCGCTCAGGCAGAATCAGGCGATCGCTACTAGGCGCTACAGTCGGCGCTATTCAGGGATGCGTCATTCAACAGACATCCCGATGTCGCAATGTTTTCAGTCAGGGCAAAGGTCTTGCGCCCCTTGCAGGGCCTTTGTCCGCATCCCCCGAACCGTTCTACCTGGTATCAATTCTCTAAATCAGAACGACGGATTGGTTGAGGAGGAGAGTGGGGAACTGCGTTTCCCACAAGAGGGCTTCGCCCCTTTCCCATTTGCAGCCAAATTTTCGGAATTGATATGACTTTTGCTACTTTATGTCCCCGTTTGTCCCCTTTATGGATAGAGCGGATAGGGTAACCCGTCTTTTTGTGAGCCCCCCGATTTGCAAGGTGTTTGCGAAAAGACGGGATGCTCAATGAACTCAATTTGGATATGACGCCATTTGCTGCTGTCAGGAGAGCCTATGTCCACCCTTCCTGCTGAAACTTCAGACGCGATCGCCCCATCCTCATCCCTATCGTCGCTGCAGTTAGACATCACCTATGCCTACATCATTCTTTGGGCTGGAGCAATCGGCATCGTGGGCGGCATCGTAGCCACCGCCTACTACACCCTGATAGAAGCCTCAATGCATCTGGTGTGGCACACCCTACCCGAACTCTTAGACCCTTACTTTACCTCGCGGTTTTCTGCAGCCAACTATGTTTGGATCGCCACCACCCTGGGCGGCTTGCTGGTGGGCCTCACCCTCTATCTCATGGGGCTACCGGGTGAAGTGTCGCTGGTGGTGGACAAGGTGCATGACCCGGGCCGCATTGATATTCGCCAAACGCCTGCGATGGTGATCGCATCACTATTCTCAATTGTGGCAGGAGGCAGCGCTGGGCCAGAAGCCCCGCTGGTGCAGGTCAACGGCAGCATGGGCGGTTGGCTTGCCGAACGACTCAGCCTCTCTGCCTACACCACCCGCATCCTTACACTGTGCGGTATGTCTGCTGCTCTAGGCGCGTTCTTTGGTGCGCCTCTGGGCGGTGCATTGTTCGCCCTAGAAATTCCCCATCGGCGAGGCTTGGAATATTACGAAGCGCTGATTCCCGCCACGCTGTCTGCCATCCTGAGTTTTGTGGTGTTTCGTCTCACCACGGGCCTATCCATTGGCGGAATGTATCACTTTACTTCTATCCCGTCTTTGACGTTGATGAATTTAGCGCAGGGGGCTGTCCTAGGTGCAGTGGGGGCAGCGGTTGCCGCGCTATTTGTCCTCATCTTTCGCTCCGTTGGGGCGATCACGCATTGGATTGAACATCGCATCATTTTGCTGGCGACGTTGGGGGGTCTATCCATCGGGTTGATTGCGCTGGTGTTTCCGCAAACGCTGTTTTTTGGGGAACGCGAGATTGAAACCATCATTCAAACGGGGTCAACCTTTGGCATCACGATGCTGCTGTTGGTAGGCGTTGCCAAGATGTTGGCGATTAGCTGCACGTTGCACTCTGGCTTTCGCGGCGGCTTCATTTTTCCGTTGTTTTACATTGGGGCTGCGGTGGGGTTGGCGATCGCCCTTGGTATTCCCCAAGTACATCCCACCATTGGCATGGTATGCATGATGGCCGCCGTCAACGTTGCCATTACCAAAACGCCCGTGAGTACGACTGTCATCCTCAGTGTGCTATCAGATACTGCAATGGTGCCAGTGATCGTGATTGCGAGTATCACCAGCTTCTTACTCACCATTAACCTGACAATGATTAAAACCCAGCGTTCTCGCAGTTTAGCGAGTTCTGTTTCCTTCGCTCGGGAGAATCGCACGCCAGACCTATCGATTTAAATAGGTCTCCCGTACGTTCCGAGATCGTTCTCAACCGTTTTCAGAACAAAGCCTAGCCTTATCGCTAGACTTTTGGCTTTCGTAAATGTGGATACAAATCCCACTGATTTCAGCTCGTAAGGTTGCAGCACGATTCGGATTCGCTGCCTAGGAGAACGATAGCGTCCCCTATGGAAGTGATAAAGCGCCGAATTCGGATCTATAATGGCTCAGCCTTACGAGTTGAGCTGACAAAGTTTCACGATTATTCATTGAACGAAGGAGAGCGTTATGCCTGAGGTCACAACCCCAGCTCATCAGGTGGGTGATTTTTTTGTGGATTACGAGGAAAAAGTGTTTCCCGATGTGCAAGCTCAACCGGGGGAAAAAGCCCTGGTGACCTTCCACACGGTGGCATTTGAGGGCTCGATCGGGTTGGTGAATTTGCTCCAGGCCATTCGGCTGAAGCGCAAAGGGTTTGAAACCTCGGTGCTGTTGTATGGCCCCGGTGTCACGCTGGGCATTCAGCGCGGCTTTCCCAAAATTGGGGATGCGGCGTTCCCCGGGCACCAAAACTTTGGCGATCAACTCACCAAGTTTATGGATGAGGGCGGCAAGGTCTATGCCTGTCGGTTTGCCCTACAGGCGCTCTATGGCCACGGCGAACCGTCGCTGACGCCGGGCATTCGCCCCATTAGCCCGCTGGATGTGCTGGATCTGATTTTGATGCATCGCAACGACGGGGCCTTTATTCTAGATACTTGGACGTTGTAGCGAATGCCTGGGGATTGGGGTGGGAGGCGCGATCGCACGTCCCACCCCAATCCTCAATAGCGATGCATCGCGATTGAGTAGAACCAGCCGTTGAGTACAGCGGCTTGTAGGGAGCAAGCGCAATGGACTATACACGAACGGTACGAGCAGCGGCAGCGCAAATTAGCCCAGTGCTGTTTAGCCGAGAGGGCACCACAGAGAAGGTGCTCGGGGCGATCGCCCAAGCGGCCAAAGAGGGTGCAGAGTTGGTGGTGTTTCCCGAAACCATTGTCCCTTACTATCCCTATTTCTCGTTTGTGCAACCGCCCGTGTTGATGGGTAAAGATCACATGCGGCTGTATGAAGAAGCCGTGGTGGTGCCCGGGCCTGTGACTGAGGCGGTGAGTCAAGCGGCGCGATCGCACGGCATCGTCGTGCTGCTGGGCGTGAACGAGCGCGACGGCGGATCGCTCTACAACACTCAGCTGCTCTTTGATGCGGATGGAATGCTGCGGCTAAAGCGGCGCAAAATCACGCCCACCTATCACGAACGGATGGTGTGGGGTCAGGGAGATGGGGCTGGGCTTAGCGTGGTAGACACTGCTGTGGGGCGGGTGGGGGCTCTGGCCTGCTGGGAGCATTACAACCCCCTGGCGCGCTATGCCCTGATGGCGCAGCATGAGCAAATTCATTGCGCCCAGTTTCCGGGTTCGCTCGTGGGGCAAATCTTTGCTGACCAAATCGAGGTGACGATTCGCCATCACGCGCTAGAGGCAGGCTGCTTTGTCGTCAACGCCACCGCCTGGCTGTCGCCGGAGCAGGTGCAGCAAATTATGCCGGATGAGACGCTGCAACGCGTGCTCAAGGGCGGCTGCAATACGGCCATTATTGGCCCCGAAGGCAACCATCTCTGTCCTGCAATTACGGATGGGGAAGGGCTGGCGATCGCCGATCTCGATTTTTCCCTCATTACCAAACGCAAGCGCATGATGGATTCAGTCGGGCACTATGCCCGTCCAGATCTGCTGCAATTGCACCTGAATCAAACCGCGCAGTCGGTCATTTCTGGATACGGCACTGCAACGGCGGGAGAACCTGAGGCCGCAGAGGTTAGCCCAGCCCCAGCCGAGCCAAATTTGAATGTTCCTAACGAATGGAGCGTACCGTCTTCTATCGCTTGAGCCTGAGCGTCACTAATTTAGCGGATTAGATTTAATTGGATTTAGCGGATTGCGCGAACTGAATCAGCACATCGAAGAGCGTTGAGCCATGTTGAGGGTGGGGCGATCGCATTGTATACCCTCTAGGCGCTGACTCCGACACTAGGGCGTGTCATCAATTCCAACCACACGCCTGATGCTATGAGCCTTGCCACGCCCGACCTACAAACCAGGCTAGGGGCTGTAACTGTTGATTTTTGGGATATCAGAGGCTAATTGATGACAGCCCCTAGTCCTAACCCACTAGATTGAATTGATTCGGTCATCCTGCGGGATGTCAGGGATGCGCTTGCTGATCAGTCGCAAACGCGAGTTTCAATCCGGTCACTCACTCTCTTTAGAATGCCAACAGTGCAACATTTTGAATAGTTTAAATACACGACGATCACACAATTAACCCTGACCGTTTGAATGCATGGGTGCATGATCGAAAATCCTTAAAAATCCTTTAGTTTATGCTGTCGTGAACTGAGCTTGCTATGAACAAACAGCGCCTAATTACGGAATTGCAATCGTCTGGGTTACGCCTGATAGACCCACAGATGGGGGCGGCAGGGCGTAAAGGTGGGGCGGGGCCATCAGACCATAAAGCGGTGACGGTGGATGGCACAACGATCATGGTGCCGATCTACACGGGGACGGCAAGCGAGTCTCCGTTTTTGGCAGATGTGGGGACAGATGCGGCAGGCACGGTGACCCTAGAGCGAGATGGGACGGCGATCGCCCCCCTCGATTTTCCTCAGCAGCCCCGGTTCTATAGCCTCACGACAGCCGACGGTATTCCCTATCCCAAAATTGCCCTATTGCACAGCCGCGATGTGTTGGCCACCACGGTGCTGCAAACCTGTATGCGCTATCGCGACCCCGCCACGGCCTGCCAGTTTTGTGCGATCGAAAAATCTCTAGAGGGCGATCGCACCATTGCCCGCAAAACCCCAGCCCAACTCGCTGAAGTCGCCGAAGCCGCTGTGCGGCTAGATGGGGTCACCCATATGGTCATGACCACCGGCACACCCCACACGAGCGATCGCGGTGCTGCCTATCTGACTGAGTGCGCCCGTGCCATCAACGCTCGCGTTGATTTGCCGATTCAAGCGCAGTGCGAGCCGCCGGATGACTTTGCCTGGTTTGCGCGGATGAAGGACGCCGGGATTGACAGCCTCGGGATGCACTTAGAGGCCGTGGACTCGGTGGTGCGCGCGCGGATCATGCCGGGTAAGGCAACCGTGCCCGTGGACTATTATTATCAGGCGTTTGAAGCGGCGGTGCAGGTGTTTGGCTGGGGGCAGGTGAGCACCTATTTGCTGGCAGGGTTAGGAGACAGTGTCGAAACGCTGACAGAGGCGAGCGATCGCCTGATTTCCCTCGGCGTTTATCCCTTTGTGGTGCCCTTTGTGCCCATCACCGAGACCCCCCTGGCGACCCATCCCGCCCCCAGCAGCGACATGATGATGACCCTCTATCAACAGGTGGGATGGCAGTTGCGGCAGGCGGGAATGTCGTCAACCGACATCAAGGCCGGATGCGCTAAATGCGGCGCATGCTCAGCACTCTCGACCTTTGAGTAAGCTCTACTCCGCCAAGACCATCTGCCGAAACTAACAGGTTACGCCCTTGGTTTTATCATCGGGGTTCTGCATCTTCATTCTCCATCTCAAATACCTGCCTTAAGTACCCGCATAAGAGGAACTGCGTGTTATGACGAGCGATCGCTACCGCTTTATATTGGCGCTCACAGACGCCGATATCCAGGCTTACTTTGACCTACGGCGCACTATTTTTTGCGAAGAGCAAGGCATTTTTGAAGACACCGATACCGACTCCACTGATCAGCAGGCTTATCCCATCATTGCGGTAGATCACCAAGCAGACGATCGAGTCGTGGGCGTCGTGCGCATCTATGAGTCAGAACCCCGTCAATGGTATGGTGGGCGGCTAGGCGTTCATGCTGACTACCGTCGCGTGGGGCGCATTGGCAAAGGGCTGATTCACCAGGCAGTCACCACGGCGAATACCTGGGGGTGCGATCGCTTTTTGGCGACGGTGCAGCAGCAAAATGTGCGCTTTTTTCAGCGGTTGCACTGGCAGCCGTTGCGGGAAATAGAAGTGTGCGATCGCCCCCATCACCTCATGGAAGCCGAGCTAGACTTCTATCCCCCCGGCAATGAGCCGCGTCCAGCCCTGCGCCACGCCACCCAAGTCGCCTCCTAATCCCAATTCTTTCCGTGGGATGGGTGAATGAGGCGGGTATTATGTTGGGTTGGGCGTCCTTCAAACACCAGTGGAATGAATTCATGGTTTCGCTGTCCGCCCTAGCAGATACCCTGCGACAAACGCTCGGCATTTTACATAAAAAAGACATTCAAACTGCGTCTGCCACACTGGGCCATCAGCCCCAGGGAACCGACATCTTACTGGGCGACGACTGTGCGGCCATTCCCGATGGTGAAGGCTATTTGCTGTTGGCGGCAGAGGGGTTGCTGCCAGCCCTCGTCGAAGCAGATCCGTGGTTTGCCGGGTGGTGCGCCATTTTGGTTAACGTCAGCGATATCTATGCCATGGGCGGTCGCCCTATTGCCGTTGTGGATGCCGTCTGGAGTCGCTCAGCGGAAGCCAGCCAGCCGCTGTGGAACGGGATGCACGCTGCGTCTCAGGTGTTTAACGTACCGATTGTTGGGGGGCACTCAAACAGCCACAGTCCCTACATGGCGCTCTCTGCAGCCATGCTGGGACGGGCGACGCATCTGATCAGCAGTTTCACCGCCCAGCCGGGGGATGTGCTGCTGTTGGTCAGCAATGTACATGGCAAGCTGCATCCTCGCTTTCCCTGCTGGGATGCCGCCACGGAGGCTGACCCAGTTTTGCTGCGATCGCACTTAGAATTGCTGCCACAGTTAGCAGAAACAGGGCTCTGTAATGCCGGCAAAGACATCAGCATGGGTGGCATCGTGGGCACGCTGTTGATGCTGCTAGAAACATCGGGTTGCGGCGCGGTATTAGAGATGGATCGCATCCCCTGCCCCCGAGGCCTCACGCTGCAGCAATGGTTGGTGTGCTTTCCTAGCTATGGGTTCTTGCTCAGTGTGCGACCTGAGCAGGTTGAAGCGGTGCGATCGCCCTTTTTGAACCATGACCTAGTGTGCGAACCGATTGGGCATATCCAGCCCGAACGGATCTTGCACCTAGCGGCAGCAGGCGAGTCGCTAGAATTTTGGAATATTGGCCGCGATCCGCTCACAGGGTTTGGCCCCCCGCACCAGCCTGCCCCCCATTCCTAAGGCCATAAGCCCTTGTTATGCCGCAAGGTTATCTGTGAGAATGTTCATTGAAGTTGTCAGTTTGAATTCAAGATGTAGGTGTAGACATTTTTGAAAAAAGATTATGAGCAATGACCAGTATGAATGACAGTCATCAACTTCAAAGTGATAAGAAAGACGAGTTTGTCATTGAATATCTAAAGCAATTAAGAGGGGAAATTACTGCAAGGGTTCAAATCAACTCGAATTTAATTTTGCAAAAAATTGCGACCTGTGGAGCGGCTTTAGCTCTTTTGTTTAGTCAGCCGTTGGATGTAGGTCAAACCAGATTAGTTTCCTCTGAAACCCAATTGCTAGGATTTCTGCTTATTCCTATCGTTGCTATGCTGTATGACGTGGTGATAGCTCGCAACATTAATAATGTTAATCAGCTTGCTGTATTCATTCGTCTTAAACTAGAACCTTTAGTACCTAAAGTTACACTTTGGGAAACCTACCTATTTGAGAAGGTATATAAATCTGAAGGATATAGCACTGAAAATATTCTTCTTTCACTATTTACTTTAGGTACAGAGCTGATTACAGCCGTCGTCTACTGGAATGAAAAAAGAATTTATTTAGCATTTATCGTACTTCTTCTCGTCCTGCATTATTTTACTTTTATATTTATTCAAAAGCTTAGATCACTCAAAACTATTTAGAGATTACAAAAAGTGCCTAAACAGCTTTGTTTTGCAGCACAAAAATTCGCTTGAAGCGGGCTGCCGAAACCTGCTGGTGCTGAATTTGAAGTTGTCGCAGCCGCTCAAGCGAACCGTTAGCCTGACATGCTCAAATCTATGCTTTTATAGGCTCTTAACCTGTGTGTTCTTATCGTCTCTATAGCGCCTGCTCCTATGACATCCCCATTCAAGATAGCCCTTTTCACCTATTCCACTAAGCCCCGTGGCAGCGTCATACACACGCTAGAGCTGGCAGCAGCGCTAGCGGCACTAGGGCACGAGGTCTGCGTTTATGCGTTAGACAAAGACGGGGCTGGATTCAGCCATAGCCCTCATTCGTCACAGGCGATTCCACCGCTCTATAAAACGGTGTTGATTCCATCACTCCCGGCTCCTAGAGATCTTGAGTTAGTCATTCGCCTTCGCATTCAGGAATTTATAGATTATTTAGTTCAGCAGCCGTTAAGCTACGATATTTATCACGCGCAGGATTGCATCACTGCAAATGCCCTATTAGCGTTGCAAAAGCAGGGTCTGATACCGGCTGTTTTGCGTACGATTCATCATGTGGATGACTTTTCTAATTCCTATCTCCATGATTGTCAGCATCGTTCTATTGTGGAGCCAGATCTATGCTTTAGCGTTAGTCATGTGTGGCAGCGCGAGCTGTATATCCGCTATGGCATTCAGGCTCCCCGCGTGACCAATGGGGTGAATGTGCAGCAGTTTCAGCCCGTTGCCACTTCAGCAGACGCCCACGTGCGGCATCGCTATGGACTCACGGGGCAGCCGCTATTTCTCTCGGTAGGCGGCATTGAGCCACGCAAAAATTCAATGACGGTGGTGCAAGCGTTTGCGGAGGTGCGCGCTGCCTATCCCCAAGCTCAATGGGTCATCGCGGGGGGGGCTAGCGTCTTTGATTATCGCGACTATCGATCTGCCGTTCGTGCCTTGGCGACGAAACAGGGACTGGACTGGGGACGAGATGTGGTAGTGACAGGTGAGATATTGGATGCGGATCTAGCCGCGCTCTATCGCTGTGCCGACGGGTTGGTATTTCCTTCGTTGACCGAGGGGTGGGGACTGGTGGTGTTGGAGGCGATCGCCTCTAACACGCCCGTCATCACATCCAACATCGCGCCGTTTACAGAGTTTTTGGCCCCAAATCAGGCACTTCTGGTCAACCCCCATCGACCTCAAGAAATTGTCCAAGCCATGCGCTGGGTGCTGCAACCGGCGATCGCCTCAGCCCTGCTCGACAACAGCCGCACCCTCTGTGCCAGCTACACCTGGGAAGCCTCAGCCCGCACCCATCTGCAACACTACACGGCGCTGCGACCCGAAGCGGCACCCGCCTTCACCTCACGCATCTCTGAATTTTCCCTGTAGGGAATTACGGACAAATGCCATCCCAAATACCCGGTGCAAGGTCTTGCGCCTCTCCTGAAGCCAGTGCCAACTGTCTTGGCGTGGTTCATGTCCTAACGGTGGTCTCACCCGGTCTAAGAGTGCTCCAATATAATAAGCGTCCAGCGTAAAAGCCCATCGTTAGAGATGTTTCGCTTCGCTCAACCTGACATTGCGTGTCATTCCGACCGAAGGGAGGACTCTCAACTGAATAACTCTTTCGTTAGAACCCTCTTATACCTTCTATCATCACCAAAAATTACTCTCATTGGAAACTAATCCCGCCGGGCACACAGCGCACCTAAGTCCTGCGGGAAATATGACATTCTTGAAAGGTAAACTGTTTCCATCATCGCTATGCCTGAAATCCGCTTTCAGATCCAGTGGCCCGACGGCGCTCAAGAAGACTGCTATTCGCCCTCACTGGTGGTCAAGCAATACTTTGAACCGGGTGCAGAGTATGAGTTAGATGATTTTGTAGAGCGTGCCCGCACCTCGCTCACCATTGCGAGCGATCGCGTGCAGAAAAAGTATGGCATGCCCTGTAGCCTTGCTTTGGGACAACTGCGCCGCATTGAGACCACCGCCGCCAGCTATCGCCAACTGCCCACTCCAAAAGTATCGCTGCTGCAATTTCTGGAATAGGCTGAACTCGTAAGGCGCGCGATCGCTCCCCGCTTCATCCCCACCCTCTAACCCCCAACACCCCAATGCCCTCAACGTTTCCCTGGCGTGCAAGTTTAGCCATTGCCCTTAGCTCGGTCATCGGATTATGGCTAAGTCCAATGGCGGGGTGGGCGCAGCTAGCGCCAGTCTCCATCGGTCGCGAGCAAATCACCTCAGCGGAGCAAGCGCTCAATCAAGGGCTCACACAAATTCAGGCGGGGCAAGTGGAAGGGGCGATCGCCTCCTTTCAACAAGCGACTCAGCTAAATCTCCAATTGGCCCCGGCACACTACAACCTAGGGCTAGCGCTGCGGCAAACGGGGCAGTTGCAGGCGGCGGCAGAGTCCTTTTATCAAGCCACTGTGACCGATCCAGGCTTCGCCCTAGCCTTTGCTAACTTAGGAGCGGCGCTGCTAGAGGGCAACAATTTGTCGCTGTCGGAGCAATATCTGCAGCGGGCGATCGCCCTCGATCCAAATTTAGGATTGGCGCAGTACAATCTGGGGCTGGTGTTTCGCCTGCAGGGCAACCGGGCCGGAGCGCTGGCTGCATTTCAGCGCGCGGTGCAGCTCAGCCCCAACGCGCCAGAGCCCCTATACCATTTGGGAGTCATGTATCAAGAACAGGGGCAGATGGCCCAGGCGACGCAGTCCTTTGAACGGGCGATCGCCCTCAACCAAGGCTATGCCGAAGCCCACTATGGCCTCGGGTCGCTCAAGTTTCAGCAGGGTGATTTGGATGGGGCGCTCAGCGCCTTTCGCCAGTCGGCCGCGGCCAACTCCGGCTATGCCAATGCTTACTATGCAGCAGGGCTGGTGTTTTTGCAGCGCCAGCAGCTAGCAGAAGCGCGCCAAGTCTTGGAATATGCTCGAGATCTCTACACCGCCAATGGCAACGCCCAATGGGCCACCACTGCCAATCAACTGTTGCAACAAACTCTACGATAAAGGAGCGCGATCTTAAATTTGACAACTGCCTAAACCGTTCGGATAAAACAGTTTGGGCAGTTGTTTCAGCCCCGCGCTGCGGGGCTGAAACAACGCTACCAGCCTCACGTTTGACATAAATATTGACGAGATATTGACAAAATATTGCCGAATGTTAGGGTTCGTTGACGTGTTTTGACGTGAATGTTAGCGTTAGATTGACTTAAGTTTTGTCATTACTTTAAATTTTGTCGTTGCAGTATTTTGCCCTTGAATTCTTGCTTCTGAATTGAGTACTGCTTAAACGGGTTGCGCTCTGCATTGTATAGACAATTTCTCGCACATTCGATGCCGCAAGATCACCAATTTATGTAGCGTTCGCACAATTTGACCCTAGGTTTCATGGAAGTACCCCCTTGGCGCTGAAACATACGCAAAAAACTCCGGCAGACTCGAGAATGAGACTCTGCTCAGCAAGAGTTTTATCGCAATAATGCATTTTATTTGACTGGAGAATTGAGTTGAAGCGGGGCGATCGCCCTAGGGCGTTTCATCAATTCCAACCAAACGTCTGATGCTAGGAGCGTTGCCACGCCCGACCTAAAAACCAGGCTAGGGGCTGTGACTGTTGATTTCTGGGATATCAAAGGCTAATTGATGATAGCCCTTAGTCATCACAAACCTAGACCTTCCGATTCAGGTTCAACTGCAGGTAGGGTCTCACAGGCATCTGCTATTGCATCGATCAACATCCACCAAAACTCTGGACAGGGTGTCTGCTGATTCCGGCACTGTCCATCCATAGCAATTTTGACACTGAGCAAGCGATTTGGGTTCTGTTCATCACGTAATTAAGTATCACCCATTCAATTGAGGGGTGGCATTCCAAGAAACCCCCGACGCTAACTCCACACGTTCGATGGGCCTAAGACACCCCATCAGCAATCGACAGGAGCATAGCCAAGGTGACTGCACAAAGAAACCCCGCGTGAACAGGCATTGCATTATGAAATTGCATGTAGTGAGAAAACTCTTTAGAGAAAATTTTGTGCTGAACACTTGCTCCTCCTAATTTTGGGATTTCCCAAAATTGGGAAATAGACTAGCCGCATATCTACGATATTGAACTGCAAGAGGTTACGACTGTGAAAATTAAGTCCATGCTCGTTCGGCTGCAACAGGCTTTAGGACAACCTCATCTGGTCGATCAAATGCTGCTGTCACCGGGTGCCGCAACCCCTGACTCCGCAGAAATTCCGTCGGATGCGCCAATCAACCTAGTGATTGGCTATACCGGGTCATCAAATAGCCAGATAGCTCTAGACTTAACGCTGTGGATTGCCCACCAAACCCGCATGGCGACGCAGAAACAGGTGATGGTGCATGTAGTCTACGTTGTTGACCTCCAGTATCACCGGCGGAGTAGTAGGCGAGCAAGTACAGGAGCAGGGCAGCGTCATTCATCTGGCTCTGCCGCAGTGGCAGAGCCTTTAGCTACCGCAACGCTACGGGGGCGATCAGCAGCCACCCTATCGGTAGAGTGCATGAGTAGCTGCACAACTCACGCCACCGCCTCCACACACACTGCACTGGATCAGGCCGATTGCATTTTGTGGCAAGCTCGATGTCTGGCCGAAGAGTGGAGAGGGTCGCTTGAGGCACACCTGCGCTTCGGCGATGTGACCGACGGCGTGCTGGCAGTTGCCGATGAGGTCAATGCAGATGTCGTGGTGATAGGCTGTAGCTCGGTTGAGCATCCGTTGGCCTACGGGCTGTCGCTGTCGCTCCCCTGTGCGCTGTTGGGGATTCCCATGCAGCTAGAGTCGTTTTGAAACCCGCGCTTGAAACTCCAGGCCTAGGGCATCAGCCAAAGCCCTTGAGCGTGCGCACCCTGCACAGCTGATTCTGGCCGTCATCATTCAAAATCAGTTGTCGGCGGTTGCGCGGAACACCTGATATCAAATCCTGCACACGGCTCATCAAAAGTTTTAGGGCACCACGCGTCGCATGATGCCCCAAAAACCTCTCAACCCAAACTAACATTTTCTCGAATTTAAATAGCCAAACTTGACTGAAACCGGATAGATAGCAAACTGTGCAATAGATCTCGGCACTGCGCTATGAACGCTGCATAGCCTGCATCACAGATATTGTTGTGATGCATTTCTGTTGCTAAAGCACCTGGTGCGTATACGAGTGTTGCTTCACATTATCTTCGGTTTTAATAATTCGTTCTGAGTTAAGCACTCGCTTACGCTCGATGGAGTGGTTGAAGTCGCTTCGAGTTTCTCCTAACGCCAGTAGCGCCTGGGCAGATGGTTTGGACTGGTAGGTGCGCGCCGCTGCCTGGAGTCGAAACACAAAATCATCACAGAACTGCGTTTCTGGTGGAAACTCAGACAATAGCTGGGGCTGACCATCCAACAGAATGGCCTCGGTAGTAGTAGCGATCGCCCACGTGTAAGACGTGGGTATTCCCTGCACTAGCGTTTCCATTGATGCTGAGGGAATCGGCTCTAGAACGGTTACTGGATGGATATCACTATCTTCGCGGATGAAGCAGGTTGCTAGCCCCAACACCACATAATTGGCGGCAGTTGGGTTAAAAGAGTCAGAATTGTGTGTTGCGGTTGACATAAACGGCTTTGAAGTTCCAATGCTACTAATTAATGTTGCTCAGCACCGGCTGAGGAGCCTGCTGAGAGCCTACAGATCTCAGTCTGCGGGCGATCGCAGCTCCAATGCATGCTAACTTGCATCTTATCTTGCTTCTTTCCAGGTTTTATCAAGACTCGAGATACTGCAACGTGTTGTCGTGTTCCTTAACGATCTGTGACAAGTCACACTCCTAAGCTCCGTGCACATCATTAACTCGCAGATCCTTTGTGTTTATTGGGAAAGGTCGCGTCCCAAATTTTGTCTGGGCTTTAGCGCTTTTCCTGAGTCCTCACATCAATCTGGCGGGGTAGATGCCGAATGAACAGATCGACGTGCGCGAAATCATCTCGCATCAACTGTGTGACTTGCGCAGGGTATGTTTTTTGCTCTGGACTTGGGCAACAGTGATACAGTTGGAAATCAGTGAATAGGAACGGGAATGGGCGCACAGCACCCTCAGGTCATCTTCTTTGATGCAGTTGGCACGTTATTTGATGTTCGGGGCAGCGTGGGCGAGGTCTATTGCCAGGTGGCAGGCGAGTTTGGCGTTGAGGCAGAGGCCGCTGCCGTGAATCGCGCCTTTTTTCAGAGCTTTCGGGCGGCCAGCCCGATGACGTTTCCTAATGTTGACAGCGCAGAAATTGCAGAGCGGGAATATGCCTGGTGGTGGGCGATCGCCGCTGAAACCTTTCAACAGGTTGGGGTGCTGAATCAGTTTGGCGACTTCTCGGCCTTTTTTAGCTCGCTCTACGATTATTTTGCGTCGGCGGGGCCGTGGTTTGTCTATGACGATACCAAGGCTAGCCTGGTATATTGGCGCGATCGCGGGGTAGACCTAGGCATCGTGTCCAATTTCGATTCCCGAATTTACTCGGTATTGGATGAGTTGGGTCTGGCTGAGTTCTTTAAGACGGTGACGATTTCTACCGAAGTAGGGGCCGCTAAGCCCAGCCCCAGTGTGTTTCAGCAGGCGTTGCAGAAGCACCAGTGCGAGGCGGCAGCAGCCTGGCATGTGGGCGACAGCTACCGCGAAGATTATGAGGGTGCCACTGCGGCGGGCCTCCGTGCGATTTTGCTCAAGCGCGATGCCCAGCATGGGACGCCGCCTGTCGGATAACCAGGGAGGGGCCATGGGATTGGGGATCGTCAGTCATGTGGCGCTGGGGGTGAGCGATCGCCCTCGTTCTGAAGCCTTCTATGACCCAGTGCTGCGCAGTTTGGGCTATCGCCCTGTGGCACGCAATACAGAGTTCACCACGTGGTGGTCGCCGCAAGCGGGAGCCTTTTCGATCTCGGTACGCGGTGACGCAGCAGCCTCATCTTCTACAGCACGGTTAGGGTTGCACCACTTGGCGTTTAGCGCGGATTCGTCTGAACAGGTGGATCAGCTTCATGCCTTGCTGGTGCAAATGCAGGTCTCTATTGTCAGCGCTCCAGATGCCGCTCGGGCTGAGGCGCTGGGCTACTATGCTGTCGTGTTTGCTGACCCCGATGGCACGGTGTTGGAACTAGTGTTTATGCCGCTTGTGGTTGAACATTCCGCCCTGCTGGAGGCAGAACCTGAGTAGATTCTTAACAGTTCGTAATTTTTGCCTACACTAGTAAGGGTATTGTAAGCAACGAACTCACTATGCTGCTCGACTCCCGCCAGCGCGTTAAGCTCGACGAAAGCGACGACACCCTGTTTTATAGCTATCCGCGCTTTGTCAACCATGTGGATGAGGGCTTCATCCAACAGCTAACCGATCTGTATCGCGAGCGGTTGCAGCCGGGGATGCGTCTGTTTGACATGATGAGCAGTTGGGTGTCTCACCTGCCCGAGGAGATGGCGTTTGAGCAGATCGAAGGACATGGCCTCAATGCGGAGGAGCTGGCCCGCAATCCCCGATTAGATCACTTTTTCGTGCAAAATCTAAATCAGGTGCAGCTGCTGCCGCTGCCTGATGCCAGCTTTGACGCAGTGCTTAACACGGTGTCGGTGCAGTATTTGCAGCGTCCTGAAGCGGTATTTGCAGAGATCTATCGGGTGCTAAAGCCGGGTGGCATTGCCATCATTAGCTTCTCGAACCGCATGTTTTATGAAAAGGCGATCGCCGCCTGGCGAGAGGGATCTGAATCGCAGCGAGTGGAGCTGGTGCGCGCCTACTTTGCGGCCGTTCCCGGCTTTACGGCTATTGAGACGATCGCCCGACCCTCTTCCATTCCAACCCTGCTAAGAATGATGGGCATGCCCAGCGGCGATCCGTTCTATGCGGTGGTGGCTCAGCGCAGCGAGTAACGACGCGTTTGGAACGCTAGGGCGTGTCATCAATTCTGACTACAAGCCTTGTGCTATGGGCATTGCCACGCCTGACTCGAAAACAGGCTAGGGTCTGTGACTATTGATTTTTGAGCCATTGATTTTGAGCCATCAACGGCTGGTTGATGACAGCCCTTAGCGCTTTAGACCTTTCAAACGCTCTATGGCCTGCACTTTTATATCTGGGAGTGGCGGCTATAGTTGATTGTCCGACCTGCACTCTGTTAGTACAGGTCGCACTATCGGGACACAAAGACTAACCCTGAATTCAAAGGGTTGGTCTGGGACTGAGTTCTGAGCAGAGTTTGAGCGATCGCCCTACTCTGCCAGATTATGCCGCCAGATGATGGCGCACCACTGTAGTCAGGTGTTGCGTCCAGTGTTGCACCAGATCTGCATCAGCGGCTTCGACCATGACGCGAATCAGCGGCTCTGTTCCCGAGGCGCGCACGAGCACTCGCCCCTGGTCGCCCATAGCAGATTCGGCCTGGGCGATCGCCCGCTGGAGTGGGCTGCAATTTTGCCAATTGAGGCGGCGATCGCGATCATCTACGCACACATTGCACAGCAGTTGGGGAAACGTTTGAAAGCTTTGATCCCTCAACTCGCGCAGCGACAGCCCTGAGCGCTGCACCAGCGCCGCCAGGTGCAATGCCGTCATTAGCCCATCGCCCGACACGCCATAGTAAGGGCACAAAATATGACCCGATTGCTCCCCACCCAGCATCGCACCGCGCGCCACCATTTCAGTCAGCACATGCTGATCGCCCACCGCCGTGCGAACCAACAGGCCGCCTTGCTGCTGCCAGGCTCGCTCAAATCCCAAATTTGCCATCACGGTTGAAATCAACATCTGATTGGGCAACTGGTTTGTGTGCTGCAGCGCCATGCCCCACAGATAAAGAATATAGTCGCCGTCTACCACGCGCCCGTCGCCATCCACAGCCAGCGCGCGATCGGCGTCACCGTCAAAGGCCACACCCAGATCCGCCCCGTGCGCTTTGACGGCTGCCTGCAGCAAACCTAGATGCGTTGAGCCACAGTTAACGTTAATGCGATCGCCATCTGGGTAATCGTGCAGGCAAATCACCTCTGCCCCCAACTGGCGAAACACGTCACCGCCAATCTGCGCTGCGGCACCCCACGCCAAATCCAACACAACCCGCATCCCACTTAGGTCAACGTGTCCATACAGCGGTGCCCACAGTGACTCTATATAACGCTGCACTAACTCTGGCCGATCGTATGACGGTGGATGGGGGGCGATCGCCCGAATGTGGATTGTCTCTGAGCGCAATAGTGACTCAATCTGCGCTTGTCTAGCAGCGGGAAGCTTTGCCCCAGTAGGCCCAAAAAATTTAATGCCGTTATCTTCAGGCGGATTGTGGCTCGCAGAAATCATCACCCCGCCTGCGGCCTGCATTTGCTGCGTCAAATAGGCCACGGCAGGCGTGGGGCAGAGCCCCAGATGCCACACCTCTAGACCCGCTGCCGACAGCCCATCTACTAGAGCCTTGGCTAAACCCTGGCTAGAATTTCGGGAATCTTGACCGACCAGTACAGGTTGCTCTGCGGTTCCTTTCAGCACGGTTCCGGCCCAGAACCCCACCTGAAACGCCAGCGCAGGCGTCAAGATGTCGCCCACTCGCCCCCGAATGCCATCGGTGCCAAACAGGCGGGCAGCAGGCAGCGCCAGCGGCCCACTCCATTCTGAGATCCTCTCAATCTCAGACCATCTAGGCACCTCAGACTCAGTCGTCACGGTTAGCCCAGAACCCAGATTTTGCGAAACTGGAGACAAAACCATATCCTCACTTCACTCCACACATCACACTTCAGTGGAGCATATCACTTGTCGATTAAGAAGTCTAAACCCCTATTGACAATGGATTAGACGATACTTCTTTTTAGACAGGATAATACTCAAACTCGCGCGCCGCATCTATTTCTTGGGGTATTTTGAGGCAGTTGTGCGATCGCCCACCTACTCCCTTCAGCATCCTAAAAAAAATCCTAAAAAAACTTGAGCATCCTAAAAAATAGAAGTTATAAACAGGGGTTTAACTGACTCGGGGCTTCAGCCAGCTTCATCCCAGTTCAACAGCACTCATGACACAGCATTCATGGCGCAGATCAGGGGCCCGAGTTGCTGTATTATTCACACTCCACGGGCTAGCCCAGGATAAACTCGTTAAAGTTCAATCTCAGCTTGAACCAAGTGCTGCTCCATTTCCGCCCAACTCAAGCCTTTCTGGATATACTGTGGTGACTGAGGATTGTACGGCCCATGGAGTCGATCAACGCTCAGAATAGTGCTGTCATCGGGCAAAACCAACACATCGGGGTCAGCCGCCGTAGGCCGCATTAGCGAACTAGAAAACCCCCGAAAAAAAAGCACTTCATCCTCTTCCCCGGCAATAGTGGCCACCACTCGCAACACCTCATTGGGATGTTGGGCTGTATAGTGCTCAAGACGACGACTGATATAAAGAGCCACAACTTACGCTTGCCCTAAAATTGAACGACCCAGTAAAGCTCAAATCCCAATCTTTTCTAAATCTCTGCATAGTCGATACAGCAAGCATCTTTGAATATAGCCTATGGATTTCGCTGTATCGGCAGCCCTATCCAACTAGCGCGAACTGCAATTTAAGGAATCGCAACTTAGAAAAGCTCTCAGTGGAAAGGTGGCATACCGTGAGAAAATTGCCAGGGATGACTGAGCCGAGTTAGAGCCAGCCATGGCTGCAGGTGTCGTGACTTTAGGCACAGGTTCAGCTATCCCAATATCTACGGGCCAACCAAAAATTCAACGCTTAAGATTTAGAGCCTTATAGCATTGATTAGAAAGGTAATTCCTGCCTCTAAGGTAAACCTAGAGGCGTTCTCACTGACGCATCTCATCCTTAATATTGGTGCATGCTTCTGAGGTAATGCGCACCTAAATAGCTGTGGATTACTGCTGCACCCATCGAAGGAATAGGCAGTTAAAACGCACCCTCGACATAGCAAGGGCGTCAGCAAGGGCGCAAGGTCTCATATTCTTTGTGATTGAATATTGCATTGGCCTATACGCCCTTAAGAGCTACAGCAGTAAAGATAGACAAGAACATCACTACCCATAGCCCAATGGGGCTAGCATCATGCTTAAGGGCGCGATGGAGTCGTCTACCTCTTAATCTTCCTCAACTTCATCGCCGTCTTCGTCTAACTGCTTCAGACGAATATGCTTGCGCCCAAGAGAAATTTCAAATTCATCCCCTGGCTTAAGATTCATCTGCTTGGTGTAAGCAGAGCCGATAAGAAGGTTGCCATTGGACTGCACGGTAATGCGATAGCTGGCGCTGCGCCCGCCTCGCCCATTCGACCCATGCTTACCGTCTAGCTCAATTCCCTCAGCTTCAATCAAAGCATTCAGGAACTTCATCATATTGACGCGCTCTACACCATTTTTTGTGATGGAGTAGTAGCCACATTCTTTTGCCTTTTCCTCTTTGGTGAGGTTTTCTAGCTGTTTTACTTTCGCTAACAGCGGTTCGCCTAGCAAAGGTTCGATCTTTTTCCGTCTAATCATTAATCTAGCTCTAGATCAGTCAACTCAAATTTAGCGCAAATCAATCAAAACGGAACCCTAAAGAAAAGATGCTCAGTTATGCATTAGCTTTGCATATTTGAGCCATGTCTTTTGGGCTGGCGTTCAGCATAATCTTAACCTGAAGATGAAAAAGCGTTTCATCTAATTTCTATTAAGATGCTTTCTCTTTATTGATTGAGTCTTGGAGTCGCTAAGTGGTGGCTCGAAATCTTTGTCTACGGCCTGTCGTTGTTAGGCTCAGGTGACTGCACAACGAGTCAAATACATCAGTAGATTTGCTCGGGTGGCTTTTGATTGGGCTAGGTGCTGCGTGAGATGCTGTCAGTATGGGGGTGAGTTGGATGGATTGAGCGGCCTCTCATCTTGAGGATTGTCAATCTTGAGCGTTGTCTATCTCGGTTCATGGCCTCTGCGGGTTTGCGTGGGCTGGCTCTGGGCTGTAGCTCCTCTGTAGGCAGATGCAACCTCAGGTGCAATTCTAAGTAACGTCAGTTCGGGTTAAGAGGGTTTTGGGGCATCGCGCGACGCGCGATGCCCCAAAACCCTTAATGTGCCGTGCGCGTCGCGCACGGCACATTAAGGGTTTGAGCTTATCCCGAACTCAGGTTAAGTAGGGCTACTTTCTTGGCAATTTGGCCAGATCGCTTCCTAATCAAGGGGCAGTGCTTGAAAATGGTACAAGATGTGAGTAAGCTCGAACATCGTATTCTTGCACAAGGCCCGGATTAACGTTGGCTGATCGCTGCGTGGCAGCGGGTGAGATGTCTTGGCTTTTGATGCATGAAAGGTGTATTTAGACAGAGCGCAAACAAACACTTCACGAGACACTTGAGGTTATGACAGAGTCCACTACCCCATCGCCAGAGTCTCAATCCCAGGAATCGCAAGTTCAGAGTTCCTTGCCCGAAGGGGCTGTTAATGGTGAAGCGGCCGATCGGGGCGATCGCACTGCCAAAACCCGGCAAATGCTGGGCATGAAGGGAGCGCAGCCGGGTGAGACCAATATTTGGAAAATCCGGTTGCAGTTGATGAAGCCCATCACCTGGATTCCCCTGATTTGGGGGGTCGTGTGCGGCGCAGCCTCGGGCGGGGGCTATCGCTGGTCGCTTGAGCATGTGCTAATTGCAGCGGCCTGCATGCTGATGTCAGGGCCGCTGTTAGCGGGCTATACCCAGACCATTAACGACTTTTATGATCGCGATATTGACGCCATCAACGAACCCTATCGCCCCATCCCCTCTGGTGCAATTTCGATTCCCCAAGTAACGACGCAGATTTTGGTGCTGCTGCTCGCGGGGATTGCCGTGGCCTATGGGTTGGATCAGTGGGCCGGTCATCGCTTCCCGACGCTAACGGCGCTGGCAATTGGGGGGTCGTTTTTGTCCTATATATATTCTGCGCCGCCGCTAAAGCTGAAGAAAAACGGCTGGCTGGGGAACTATGCGCTGGGTGCGAGCTACATTGCGTTGCCGTGGTGGGCCGGACATGCGTTGTTTGGGGAGCTGAACGCGACGATTGTGGTGTTAACGCTGTTCTATAGCTTGTCGGGGTTGGGGATCGCCATCGTTAATGACTTTAAGAGCGTGGAGGGCGATCGCCAGCTCGGCCTCAACTCTCTGCCCGTGATGTTTGGCGTCACGACTGCTGCGTGGATTTGTGTGCTGATGATTGATGTGTTTCAGGCAGGGGTGGCGGCCTACCTGATTGGCATCCATCAAAACCTATATGCGGTGATTTTGATTCTGCTGATTATTCCTCAAATCACCTTTCAAGACATGTACTTTTTGCGTGCCCCGTTGGAGAATGACGTGAAGTATCAGGCCAGCGCCCAGCCGTTTCTGGTGCTGGGGATGCTAGTAACAGCGCTCGCGCTAGGGCATGCGGGAATTTAGAGTTCGCCCCTTTAATCTCTTCATGCAGGAACGGCGCGAGGAATCCAAACCCGTTGCAGATTCGTATTCATACGGGAATGCTTAGGGAAATGCCTAGCGCGGGTACACGTTGCCCAGAATGCTTTGGCTAGAAGTGGCTAGAAAAGTGCGGCGTTGGCTCAGTGCGCATGGGGAACGCTGGGCTTTGGTCTGTTGCAATTTCTCAATCGCTCGCTATGTCTGGCATCCCAATAGGGCTGATTTAGGTCAAGAGCGTTGTAAAGGGACTTGGCGTAATCAGTGCGATCGCCCCTGATAGTTAATAAACAGTCAAGAAACAGTCAAGTTTCATGTCTGCTGCAGCGCAGTACCATAGGTGCAGGGCAGAAAACTGTACCAAAAGGCTGTAATTTTTGTAAGTAATTCTAGGATTTTGAATTCATAGACCCATAATCTTAGAGGCAGAGGTTTCAGACGCGTTTGCGCTAGTAGTTAATCCCCTGGGTTCGCGCATGACTGTAGTGTTAAAAGTTGGGAATCGCGAAATAGAAGCGGAGAGGCTGCTGCAGGTGCTGGCGGGCTATCAAATGTTGCCGCAGCTATTGCGAGAGCTGGTGCTGGATGAGGCGATCGCCCAATGGGAACAGTCCCTGGGTCAGGCTGTGATGACAGAGGACGAAGCGACCACTGCGCGCGAGCAGTTTTTTGCCCAGCAGCGAATCGACTCTCAAGAGGCGCTGCAGCGCTGGATGGCGCAGCATGGCATTAGCCCAGAGCAGCTAGGGCCGCTGACCACCCGCTCGCTCCGCATTGAAAAGTTTAAAGAGGCGACGTGGGGCCCCAAGCTAGAGTCTTACTTCCTCGGGCGCAAAGGGCAGCTCGACAAGGTGATTTATTCCCTCATTCGCACCCAGGATATGGGCATTGGGCAAGAGATTTACTTTCGCGTGTTGGAAGAGGAGCAGTCGTTTGCAGAGCTGGCGCGCACCTACTCTCAAGGCCCTGAAGCCCAAACCGATGGGCTGATTGGCCCGGTAGAGCTAAGCGTTCCCCATCCCACCTTGGCGCAAATGCTCTCGGTGAGCCAGCCGGGGCAGTTGTGGCCGCCCACCCGCATTGGAGAATGGATGGTGGTGGTGCGGCTAGAGCGCTTTATCCCCGCGCAGATGGACGAGTCCATGCGGCGGCGGCTTTTGAATGAGTTGTTTACCGCTTGGATTGACGAACAAACGGCGCAATTGGCGGCCACGATGCCTTGGGCTCCCAATGAACCCGACGCAACGCCCCAAGACGCGGCCCTGTCTTTGCCTGACCCGATCCTTCAGAGCGATCCCACTGATCCGGCGGGTCTGCCTGACCCACCTTCTAGCTCTGCAAATCAAGCTACTGAAATGTCCCACGCTACTGCCCCCCATTCGGGTTCTGAGTCATGACCTATACCCGTGATGTTGTCCAAGAGTTTCTCGCTGCTGTTTCCCCGTTTGACCAGCTCTCCGCGGAGGTGTTGGCCCGCTGGTCTGAACGATTTAAGCTGCTGCGCTATCGCATGGGGCAGGCCATTATGGTGCGCGATCGCCTGCCTGGGCAAGTCGCCATTATTTATCAGGGGCAGGCGCGGCAATTGGCCTATGATCCCCGCACAAAGCGCCCCGTAACCTTGGCGCTGATGCAGCCTGGCGCGGTGGCAGGCTGGGTGAGCCTACTGCGGGGTGTGCCCTGCGAAACCGTGATGGCGTCAGTAGAAACCGTCGCGTTGGTGATTGATGCGCCAGATTTTCTCACCCTGATGCAGCAGGAGCCTGCTGTGGCAGAGGCGTTGCACAATCAGGCGGGGCTCGTAGAAATTTACGATCTGCTGGGCGAGGAGCTAAATCGCCAGGCCGATGGCAACGCAGACTTAAAGGAAATGACGCTGCAAGCCTTCCCCACGGCCATGGTGCGCACCATGCGACCCGGCACGGTGGACTTAACGCGCCTGTCTGCGGACTACCTCTGGCTGGTGAGCAGCGGCACAATTCCCAATTTTCCGGTGGGCAGTCGGCTGCATTTGGGTGAGGCGCTGATGGAGGTGTCGGTGACGGGCAGCACCTCAGCGCGACTGCTGGGGCTGCCGCTGCGGGCGATCGCCCCCGACGATGCTCCGACAGACTCGCCTGTTCTCACCGACGACGCCCCCGAGGTCGAAATTCCCTTTGCGCCTGAGCGGCCCGCCGCCTATTCCCCCATTGTGGATGCCAGCACACTGCAAACCTACCCCCTGGTGCGGGGACGCGGTGAACTGGAAGGGGCGATCGCCTGCTACCAAATGCTCTGCCAATACTTCAATGTGCCGTTTCGCCGCGACATTGTACGGCGAGTGCTCGTGAGCCAGATCGAACGCCTCGGCGGCATGTCGATGGATCTCGCCGGGGCGGTGGCCGAGTTGATTGGCCTCACGGCGCAGCTAGTGGGCATGCCGTCTCGGGCCATGTCTCGGGTCGAAACGCCGGCTTTGATTACCTGGAAAGGCAAACTGGCCATTGTCTACAGTGCCTCAGAGCGAGAGCTGGTGCTAGCGGTGCCAGAAGAAGGGTTGGTGCACGTCAAGCCTGACGCATTTGCTGACGAGTGGGGCGAGCAGGGCGAGGTGCTGCTGCTGCGGGCCAACAAGCAAACCCCCCAAAAGCGATTTGGCCTGTCGTGGTTTTTGCCGTCGCTACGCAAGCACCGCCGTGTGCTAATCGAGGTCTTTGTCGCGTCCTTTTTTGTGCAGCTGTTTGCCCTTGCCAATCCCCTGATGATTCAGGTGATCATCGACAAGGTGATTGTGCAAAACAGCCTAGAAACTTTGCAAGTGCTGGGCATCTTCCTCTTGGTGATTGCGGTGTTTGAGGCCGTGCTGGGCGCGCTGCGAACCTATCTATTTGTAGACACCACCAACCGCATTGACATGGCGCTGGGGTCAGAAATCATTGACCACCTGCTGCGGTTGCCGCTGCGCTACTTTGAAAAGCGCCCCGTGGGGGAACTGGCGACGCGCATCAACGAGCTAGAGAACATCCGCAGCTTTCTCACGGGCACCGCGCTGACCGTGGTGCTAGATGCCCTGTTTTCCGTCATCTATATCGTGGTGATGTTCATCTACAGTTGGCTGCTGACCCTGGTGGCGCTCGCTACGGTGCCGCTGTTCATTGTGCTGGCGATTGTGGCGTCGCCCATTATCCGCAGCCAGTTGCGAACCAAAGCCGAGCGCAATGCCGAGACCCAGTCCTATCTGGTGGAAGTGGTGGGCGGCATTCAGACCGTGAAAGCGCAGAACTTAGAGCTGCGATCGCGCTGGCAATGGCAGCAACGCTATGGACGCTATGTCAGCGCGGGGTTCAAAACGGTGCTCACCTCCACCACGGCGAGCTCTGCGAGCAACTTTCTCAACCAGCTCTCGGGATTGCTGGTGCTGTGGGTTGGTGCCTACCTGGTGTTGCAGCAAGAACTTTCCCTCGGTCAGCTGATTGCCTTCCGCATTATTGCGGGCTATGTCACCAGCCCCCTCCTGCGGCTGGCGCAGCTCTGGCAAAACTTTCAGGAGGTGGGCCTATCGATTGAGCGCCTTAGCGACATTGTGGATTCAGCGCCAGAGGCGGATGAGAGCGATCGCCTCAACATTCCAATGCCCGCCATCAAGGGCCATGTGGAATATGACGGGGTCTCCTTCCGGTTTAATGCCAGTGGGCCGTTGCAGCTCAGCAACATTAGCCTAGAGTTTGAGGCAGGTCAGTTCATCGGCGTCGTGGGGCAGAGCGGCTCGGGCAAGAGCACGCTGATGAAGCTGCTGCCGCGCCTCTACGACATAGAAATGGGCCGCATCCTGATTGATGGGTATGACATTTCTAAGGTAGAACTCTATTCTCTGCGGCGGCAGGTGGGCATTGTGCCGCAGGATACGTTGCTCTTCGACGGCAGCATTCAAGACAACATTGCGATGAACGCCCCCGACGCCGCTGGGGAAGAGATCATTGCCGCTGCTAAAACCGCTGCCGCTCACGACTTTATTATGGAGCTGCCCAATGGCTACAACACGCGCGTTGGCGAACGGGGTGCATCCCTCTCGGGCGGGCAACGCCAGCGAATTGCGATCGCCCGCACGGTGATGCAAAACCCCAACCTGTTGATTTTGGACGAAGCCACCAGCGCCCTCGACTACGACTCGGAGCGGCGCGTCTGCCTCAACTTGGCAGAAGCCTTTGCAGGCCGCACCGTCTTCTTTATCACTCACCGCCTCAGCACCATTCGCAATTCCGACCGTATTCTCATGATGGATCAAGGCTCCGTGGTTGAAACCGGCACTCACGAAGAGTTGATGCAGATGCGCGGTCGCTACTATTGCCTCTATCAGCAGCAAGAAGCGCAGATGTAGGGATGAATACCCAAGCTATAGCGAGACAGACGTTAAAAATTGGAACATTAGAGATCTAGACCCTCCCACCAACTACACAGTTATTTTCATCCCAACTCCTGAGTTCTTAACCCGCCTTAGGCCCAAGACGTCCCCAGCACTCAACACCCCACATCTCTACCATGGCTACTAAAAACGGACAGAACGGAATAACTAACGGAAACGGAAACGGCAAGCCCGCTACGCTGGTGCCGTTGCAGGTGGCACCGCCTCAGCCAGCAAAAGAGCAGCAGCCCCAGGCTCCAGCCGCCCAGTATGATCAGGCCATTATTTTGCAGCAGCCCGCGCGGTGGTCGCGGGCGATTGTGTGGGGCATTGTGGGGGTAACGGCGTTTTCGGTGCTGTGGGCGGCGATCGCCCGCATCGAAGAAGCCGTGCCCGCCCAGGGGTTACTAGAGCCCCAAGAATCCGTGCAGGCAGTGCAGGCGCCGCTCAACGGCGTCGTCCAAGAAATTTTGGTAGAAGACGGCCAGCGCGTTAGCCGGGGCGATGTGCTGATTCGGTTTGACCCGCGTGCCGCAGCCGCTCAGCAAGAGTCGCTAGAGTCTATTCGCGAGTCGCTGCAGTTAGAAAACGCCTTTTACCGCAATGTGCTGACGGGTGCCCCCGACCCCAGCTTGGAGCCCACCAGTGTTTCCTCACAGATTTTGGCACTGACGACGAACCGCGCCGCTCTGGTGCGAGAAAACCAGCTCTATCGAGCCCAGCTGGGCGTAGATCCGGGGGCATCGCTGAGTGCTGGCGAAATTGCTCGCCTCCAAGCAGGGCAGCTAGAGTCAGACTCGCGGGCCTCAGCCGCACGGCTAGAGGTGGCGCAGCTGCAGCAGCAGCTTACCCAAGTGAATGACCAGTTAGCGACCGCTCGCCAAACGTTAGGCATTGATCAAGACATTCTCGATCGCCTCGTGCCGCTGGCAGAAGATGGGGGCATTGCTCAGGTGCAGGTGATGCGCCAACGGCAAGAAACCCTCACCAAGCAGGGGGAAGTGACGCGCCTGGAGCAAGAGCGGGGCCGCATTGACCTGGCGATCGCCCAGGCCCAGCAGCAACTGACCAATACAATGGCGGTGACCAGCAACGATCTGCTTACGCGCATGGCCGGCAATGAAGAAAAGATCGCCAACATCGATAGCCAGCTCAACAAAACCATCGTTGAAAACGAAAAGCGCGTCTCCGAGATCGACAGCCAGCTAAGCCAGACTAACTTGACCCTGGCCTATCAAGAACTGCGCGCCCCCATTGATGGGGTGGTGTTTGACCTGCAAGCGAGGGGAATTGGCTTTGTGGCAAACACCAGCGAACCCATCGTTAAAATTGTGCCCAGCAACGCGCTCGTGGCCGAGGTTTATATCACCAACCGCGACATTGGCTTTATCGAAGAAGGGATGCCGGTGGATGTGCGGGTTGATTCCTTTCCCTTTAGTGAATTCGGTGATATTAAGGGTACGCTGGTCAGCGTTGGCTCTGATGCGCTGCCTCCCGATCAGATTTACCAGTTTTACCGCTTCCCCGCTAAGGTAGAGCTGGAGCGCCAGTTCATCCGCGTCAACAACCGCGAGATTCCCCTGCAATCGGGTATGTCAATCTCGACGAACATCATTGTGCGCGACCGCACGGTGATGAGCCTGTTTACCGATCGGTTCGCACGGGGAATTGACAGCCTCAAGGGCGTCCGCTAATGCTGCATGCAAATTCTCTCGGTTACGCTCAAAAACTTTAAAGCCCACAGCGATCGCCATGTTGCGTTTCAGCTGGGAACGAATGCCATCTGCGGCGAAAACGGCGCGGGCAAAACCAGCATTCTTGAGGCGATCGCCTGGGTGTTGTTTAACCACCGTGGCGCCTATAAGGTCGAGGATCTGATTCGGGACGGGGCTAATAGTGCCCAGGCCACGGTGGCGTTTGTCTCGCGACGAGACGCCCGCACCTATGAGGTGCAGCGCTGCACCACCCGTGGCTACATCCTCTACGATCCGCAACTGGGGCAGCGGCTGGACTACAAGCATATCGAAGAAGAAATTCTGCCGTGGCTGCGGCAACACCTCGGCGTGGCGCCCAGCACCGATTTAGCCCGACTGTTTGCCAACACCATCGGGGTGCCCCAGGGCACCTTCACGGCCGACTTCCAAAAGACGCCAGAAGATCGCAAAAAGGTGTTCGACAGCATCCTCAAAGTCGAGGAGTATAAGCAAACCAGTCAGGCGCTACTCTCGCTAGAGCGCTATGGCAAAGCCCAGTCGGAGCAGTTGAGTCGCGACATTGCCACTTATGAGGAAGAGCTGACCCAGCTAGAGCCGACCCAGACGCGACAGCAGACGCTCCAGCACGAAATTCAGCAAGATGAGGATACGTTGGCAGCGCTAACGAGCCAGCTCACCGCCCTCCAAGCTGAAAAAGATCGAGTGCTGGCGATCGCCCAACAGGTGCAGCAGCTCGACGCCGAGCGCACCGCCAAAGCCGCCCAGCGCACGGCTCAACAAGGGGCGACCGCCCAATTGCAGCAGTTGGTCGAACAGTCCGCCCACGCGGTGGAAATCTGCCAGAAAAACGCTGGGGATCATCAGCAGTATCTGACCCTAGACGCCACGCTCAAAACCTTGCGGCAGCGGCTTAAGCACCGGCAAGCGATCGCCGCTCAGCGAGATCAGCAGCACAAAACCCTCGCCCAACAGCACACTGTCCTCACCCGCTTGACGGTGCAGCTAGAATCGGTGCAGCAGGCGGCAGATGCGCTGACGGCGCTGAAGCCTCACGTGCAGCAGCAGGCCGAACTAGAGCAGCAGGTGGCTGCGCACACCGCTAAGCTGCAGCAGTTGACCAATCAGCGCGTTGAGGTGCAGGCCCTTGCCAAGCAGCAGGCGACCCACCAGAAACAGCAGACCACCCTTGCCAAAACGCTGGCCCACCTGCGATCGCTCGCCCCTGTGTTAGACCGCATTTCCCCATTAGAGCAGCAGCGCGATCGCTTGCAAACCCAGCTCAGCCGCATCGCCGCCGCGCAGCAGTTTGAAGGCGAGCTGCGGCTGTTAGTGCAGCAATCTACAGAATTGCGCGATCGCCATGCTACCCAAGTGCAAGACGTGCGCGATCGCCTGCAGGCCCTCCAACAAAGCGCTTCGCTGCTAGCGGTAGAGGCGATCGCCGCCATAGAAGCCGCGCTGACAGATGGGCAGGCGCTAACCGACGATTTATTAAATACGCTGGCCTACATCCTCGATGACCTAGCCGAGCAAACCGCAGAAGCGGAACTCCAGGCCCAACTCAACACCACCCAGCAGCAGTTGCGCGACGCGTACCGCCAACAGGCCGATCATCAGCGGCTAGCAGAAGTAGAGGCGCAGCACCAGACCCTTGCCCACGAGCAGCAGCAGCTTGAGGCGCGGCTTGAGGCCCTGCGACTCGAATTAAAGCAAGAACCCCAGGCGCAGGCTGCGCTGGCGGAGGTGCAGGGGGCGATCGCCCGCCTTGATAATCCCCGAGGGCGCGCCCAGGTGCTCGAGCAGCAGGTGCAGCAGGGGGCCACGCTTCAGACCCAGCAGCAGCAGGCCCAACAGGCGGTGACTCAAGCCGAACAAGCCCTGTCCACCCTAGCCACTCAACTGGCAGAGTTTGACACGCTAGAACAAGAGATTGATCAACAGCAGCAGCAGCAAGCCGTCCATCAACCCGGCTATCTCGCGGTGCTGCAGCAGCAACAGGCGGCGCAGCAGCATCCCGCCCTAGTGGAGGAACTGCAGCGGGCGATCGCCCAGCAGCAGCAGCTTGACGCTGATTATGCAACGCTAGAACAACGCTATCAGGCGATCGCCGCCACCCATGATCCCCAACAGTGGCAGCAGGTCGAAACGCAGTATGGGGACGTGCGCAGCCAGTGCGATCGCCTGACGGGTGCCCTGCCCCAGCAGCGCAAGCTCCTGACGGAACTAGAGCAGCGGGTGCAAGCACTCCAAACCATTGCCGAAAAGTGCGATCGCGCTCAGGAGGCACTCAAACATCGAGATCGGGTGAAGCGGTTTATTTCCTTTGCGCGCAAAGCGTATAAAGAAGCCGGGCCGCGCATCACCGAGCGCTACCTCACCACCATTTCTAAAGAGGCCGATCGCCTGTTTCGCGAGCTAATGAACCGCCCCAACGTGGCGCTCGAGTGGAGCCGCGACTACGAAATTATCGTGAGTGAAGGCGCACACAAACGACGCTTCGTCAACCTGTCCGGTGGGGAGCAGATGTGCTCGGCCTTGGCCGTAAGGCTGGCACTGCTGCGAACCCTAGCCGATATCGATGTGGCCTTTTTCGATGAGCCCACCACCAATATGGATCGGCAGCGACGCCAGAGTCTGGCAGAGGCGATCGCCAACATCAAAACCTTCCAGCAAATCTTCGTGATCAGCCACGACGACACCTTCGAGCAAGTCACCGAAAACGTCATTCTGATTCAGCGCGAATAGCGGGCGGCGTGGGCTGAGCCAAAAACTACCAAGGTTAATCTGAGTTCGGGATAAGCTCAAACCCTCAATGTGCCGTGCGCGGTGCGCACGGCACATTGAGGGTTTTGGGGCACCGCGCGTCGCGCGGTGCCCCAAAACCCCCTTAACCCGAACTGACGTAAGGTTAGAAGGGCGATCTCGCCCGCCACGCCCCCTTACCCATCTCGAAACCCCCTCGAAACTGCGACAGCAACCCTGCTATCCGCTTATCGACTGCCTAGCCGCTGACCGCCGACTCCTTTAGGCTATTGTCGAGCCGCATCCGTCTTAGCGCAATCGAGTTCTAGCACCAGCACACCCAGCGGGGGCAGGCACAGATCCACAGAATAGGGCCGATTGTGGAACGCCCACTCCTCTGACCACTTGCCGCCCAGGTTGCCCATATTGCTGCCGCCATATTCTCGCGAGTCGCTGTTAAACACTTCGCGGAAAAAGCCCCATTCTGGAACTCCTACCCGGTAGTGAGCATGGGGTTGTGGCGTAAAGTTGCACACAACCATCACATAGTTACCAGTGTCTCGGTCATACCGCACAAAAGACACCACACTATGGCGATTATCATTGCAGTCAACCCATTCAAACCCATCACTTGAAAAGTCTTGGCTATAGAGCGCGGGTAAACTGCGATACATCTCGTTAAGTTTGCCCATGAAGTGATGCAGCTTGCGGTGCGAGTCATGCTCCAAGAGCTGCCACTCCATGTCGCCCCACACATTCCACTCGCTCCACTGCCCAATCTCTACGCCCATGAACAGCGTTTTCTTGCCGGGATGGGTGTACATATAGGTGAGCAAGCAGCGCAGATTCGCAAACTTTTGCCATTCATCCCCCGGCATCTTGCCGATCATGGGGCTTTTGCCATGCACCACCTCATCATGGGAGAACGCCAGCATGAAGTTCTCGCTAAAGGCGTACATGATGCTGAAGGTGAGGTTGTTTTGATAAAACTGGCGGAACCACGGATCCATATGGAAGTAGTCCAGCATGTCGTGCATCCAGCCCATATTCCACTTCAGGTTAAAGCCTAGCCCTCCTGTATAGGTGGGCCAAGACACCATCGGCCAAGACGTAGACTCTTCTGCAATGCTGAGAACGCCAGGGTAGTAGCTGAAGAGAACATGGTTCATCTGGCGCAAAAAGTCAGCAGCTTCAATATGCTCACGCCCACCATACTGATTGGCAGCCCACTCTCCCGGCTTGCGGAAGTAGTCGAGATACAGCATAGACGCCACGGCATCGACCCGAATGCCGTCGATGTGGTACTTATCAAACCAGAACAGGGCGTTTGCGACGAGAAAGTTGCGAACTTCATTGCGCCCGTAGTTGAACACCAGCGTGCCCCATTCTTTGTGCTCGCCCTTGCGGGTGTCGCCATATTCATACAGATGCGACCCATCAAAAAAGGCAAGGCCGTGGCCGTCTTTTGGAAAATGCCCCGGCACCCAATCCACAATAACGCCAATGCCGTGCTGGTGGCACTGATCCACAAAATACATAAAGTCTTGCGGGGTGCCGTAGCGCGAGGTTGTGGAATAGTAGCCCGTGACCTGATAGCCCCACGACCCATCAAACGGGTGCTCTGCGATGGGCAGCAGCTCGATATGGGTAAAGCCTAGATCTTTGACATAGGGGATGAGGCGCTCTGCCAGCTCGCGATAGGTTAGGAAGCGCGCGCCGGGCTTGAGATCTGCCACGGTCACGGGTGGCTGCGGGGTGCCGTCAGGCTGAATGTAGGGTTCGTTGGTGGCGGCGTGCAGCCAAGAGCCGAGATGCACTTCATAGACGGAGATGGGCTGGCTTAGCGGGTCAGCCTGCCGCCGTTGATCCATCCAGGTTTGATCGTGCCAGGTGTGGGTGGTTAAGTCGGTGACGATCGAGGCCGTCTTGGGGCGAACTTCGTGGTGAAAGCCGTAGGGGTCGGATTTCTCGTAGATATGCCCAGCGTGGTTTTTGATTTCGTATTTGTAGCGATCGCCCTCGTTAACACCTGGCACAAACAGATCCCAAATGCCATTGCCGATGCGGCGCATTTGATGCTTGCGCCCATCCCACCAGTTAAAGTCACCTAGGACAGATACGTTTCGGGCATTGGGTGCCCAGACTGCAAAGTAGGCACCCGCGACACCATCGACGCTCGTAAGGTGTGCGCCTAGCTTTTCATAAATTCGGTGGTGGTTGCCCTCGGCAAATAGGTGAACGTCAAAATCGGTGACGAGGGGAGAGCGAAAGGCATAGGGATCGTGGGTGGTGCGATCGCGATCGCCCTCTTTTGTCCGAATTTGATAGTTCTCTAAGTCCTCTACATCCAGCACGCACTCGAAAAAGTGAGGGTGATGCACCGACTGCATGGGGTACTCTTGCCGATGCTCAGGAAACACAACCCATGCGGCCTCGGCATTGGGCAGATACGCCCGCACAACCCAACGCGCCTCGCCGTTGTGCTGAATGGGATGGGGGCCGAGCACCTCGAACGGGTCTTGGTGTTGGTTCCAGACAATGCGATCAATCTGGTCCGGAGCAACGGTCATGGACATGGGATTTGTGCCTAAATAAAACGTACAAAACGGGTTTGGTCAACCACAGCCTAGACCTGTGGAACGTTGTAGGGTGCGATCGCCAAACCTATCCCAGCCGCAGTGCCCAACAGTGCTGCGTATTCCCGCTCAGTCAGCTAGCGATCCAAGGTGCGTATGCATGGGTATTAATCCATCGTGAGCGACTCAAGCTAGAGCAAGGTGTGAGTCTAGTTCAATGGTATGGCTGAATCTCACGAAATCCACTAATCTTCAGCGACTATCAGTCCCTAGACTTAAATGGACTTAACGCAAAATAGGTGGCTACGAGACTTGCGCCCTAAGCAAATTCCACCACAACACTTCTACTATTTCGTTTAAGAGGCAAGATTGGCAAATGCCTAAAAGCCATGCCGAAACCCTGTGAAGATATATTAACGATGCCTGGCGTTACTTTATCAAATAACATCCAAACTACCAAACTGCTTAGCGAAGTAGATTTTCAGCCTCGGTGAGAAGTCTATGAGGGCTAGCGGATAGCTGCAACTCAGCTCAGAGGCGAATCTAAAGCCTCAACCCGTGACCCAGCTTGATTTATCAGCGAGTTTAGGTTGATTCGTTTCCAGATCTCCACAAGGGTCTACACAAGACTATTTATATAAAGATTTCGACAAATAAGTCCAAAGATAAGTTCAATCAGGCCAACGTGATCTAAATCTAATGAAGATCCGATGAATGGCAGTCGAATTACTGACAGGCCATAATGCCCAACGCTGGCCTCAGGGTAGAAGAGTTTTACGACTTCAGGGGCAGCGAGGCTGCACCACTCGCCGCAAGCGTTTTGTGATCTTCGACTGGGAGAGCAATTCGATAGGAGAGCAGTGGCAGGAGCGAGCGCCATTCCTGGGAACTCAACGGCTCTACCAAGGTGAGTTCTAACCGTTCGTCGATCTCAGGATGCTCGTCGAGCAGTTCAAGCAAGGCTGCTGACACCGCTAGGTTTGCGCGGTCTGGGTCAGCATCTCCTAGGCTAATTAATAATGTGGTTTGCTGGGTGCTGACCTCAGCCGAGGCGCGCTGAATGGAATCGGCGAGCGATTGCAACAGCGCAGGTTCGGGCTGGCTCCAGTCGGGAAAGGCGATCGCATTTACCGCCTGCAGATTAAAGCGCTCAGTATAGCTGGCGGCAGTGTCTAGGGGCTCAGTCAGCTGAAAGGCGTCAATCACGGCAATGCAATCGTCTCGATAGCGCTGTAAATGCTGGTCTAGAGCCGCATCTGCCTCTGGGGTAGCTGTGTAGCTTCGCTGCTGGCGGAAGGGGCTATCTTCTTTCACAAACGCCATATCGGCCTGCCAAAGTGCGCGATCGCCCGATCGCCACATTAGATCTAGAATGTCGAAAATCACAAACCCGTGCGATCGCATCTGGTCGATCACCGGATGAATTTGGTTAAACAAACTCACCTCAATCATGGCGTATTCGGTTTGCGTTAACATTTCCGTCGCACCCGCTAGCACATCCGGCTCATTACCATCCACATCCAACTTCAGCACATACGGCGGCTCTAACCCTCGCTCTATGCAAAGCTGATCTAGCGTAATGGCCGGAATTTGTCGCAGGGTGGGTGACCGAGTTGCCTCGTCCTGCGTGACATCCTCCAACCCTGGCTGTGGCGACGATTGCACGGTCGTCACTGAAGAATGAACCAGCATGGGCTGCACTTCTAGCATGGCAGTCCCCGACTGACTCGCAACCGCTGCAATGAGGTACTCTGCGCGAGGCAATTTGGCGCAAAGCTTCGCCAGGTAGGGCTCATTTTCAGCCACAGGTTCAATTAGGACATGCCGTGCCTTTGGAAAAGCATGGTATAGCTCAAACGTGCCCAGCGCTGCGCCAACGTCGATCACCGTTGGTGGCTCAAACCCAAAGTCATGCCGCAGGTGCAGCAGCCCTCCTAGCATTGAACCACGGGCGATCGCAGGGGTAGGAGAATCAATCATCATGGATAGGTTATACCCGCACTGTATTCATAGCAAAACCCGCGCTGTCCAGGAAAAGGACTCGATTTAACAGGCCTGATCTAAGCACTTGCGCTCTTAATTGGGGCATTGCAAATAGGGTTTTTGGGCTTGGCATAGTGCCAAGTTGATATCACATAGACTAGAGGTAGGCTCTAGGCTTGGTGAGCAAGATACGTTTTATGATACATTTATAGCCCACGGGCGATTAGCACAGTGGTAGCGCACTTCCTTCACACGGAAGGGGTCACTGGTTCGAATCCAGTATCGCCCATACCTCCAGAAAACGCGGAACTCCTTGATTTAGAAGCCCTAAAAGCCTATAAATCAGGGGGTTTTCTGCTACGGGACACTCCTGTCAAAAGAACTGATCTTGTAACATTTGGTCATTTTTGGGTGCATTTAGCTGCGGTTTGACCATACATTTGACTGCCAAGATGAGTACATGGGTTCGCTTCCATGTATCCCGTTTAAGCATTGCGCCATGTACAGCAAAAACTTGGGTAGAGCGCCCAAGGGATCTGTTGGCGTTGAATCCTTTCGAGACCGACTTCGGATACGACTGCCTCGGCATCTCTATGACGGCAAGCAAAAGTATCTCTCCACCGATCTGGCAGACACGGATATCAACCGGAGAGTGGTTGATGCCAAAGCCAAGCTCATCGAGTCAGACATCGCCCTAGAGCGCTTTGACTACACCTTGGCAAAATACGGCAAGCCCCAGCCGCCCCAGCTAACGGTGCTAGAGCCGATCAAATCTTAGAGCATGACGGTAATGGAAATTTGGGAACGGTATGCCGCTCACAAGCTACCCGGCCTAAAAGCCAAAACCCAGGAAAAATATGACAACCTCACCCGGCTGTATCGGAAGCTAGGTAATATGACTATCGATGAGCCGCTGATAGTCAAACGGTAGTGCATTAGTGTACGGGACAGAGGAAAATCAGACTAAGCCATCGAGATGACAAGGGAGTCGAGCCCATGACGATTGAGATGACCTGTCCGACCTGTGGGTCTCATGATATTTCTAAGAACGGCACCACCCATCGGGGGAAGCAAAACTACAAATGCCGAGACTGCGGGCGTCAATTCGTCGAAGGTCCGCAATGGCAACCGAAGCCGAAGGAGACGAAGGCGCTCGTGAATCGGCTGTTACACGAGAAGCTCCCGCTGGCGGGCATTGCCCGGGCCACGGAGGTGTCCCCGAGTTGGCTCCAAGGTCATGCC